>ERZ1370068.10413-contig-9114_pt1 | contig 28308 bp, 29 predicted proteins | sample MGYA00561227_ERZ1370068 | MGnify/ENA primary metagenome ERZ1370068 (study PRJEB38410, sample SAMEA6850437) | metagenome | study: Metagenomic assessment of the ecological functions of the soil: analysis of the soil microbiota associated with the...
CGTCCACCGCGATCGACTGGCCGGTGATGTAGCTCGCGCGCTCCGAGGCGAGGAACGCGGCGAGCGCCGCGAACTCGCGCGGCTCGGCGAGCCGGCCGAGCGGGATCTCGCGCTCCCAGCGCGCCACCGCCTGCTGCGCGTGGTGATGCCCTCGCGCTTCGAGACGACCTCGGACAGCTCCACGACGCGCTCCGTGCGCGTGTAGCCCGGCATCAGGCTGTTCACGCGTGACGCCGAACGAGCCGCGACCTCGTTCGCGAGCGTGCGCGCCCAGCCGGTGACGCGCGGCCCGCAGGCTGTTCGAGAGCATCAGGTTGTCGACCGGCTGCTTCACCGCGATCGAGGTGACGTTCAGGATCCGGCCCCAGCGCCGCTCGCTCATGCCCGGCAGCACGCGGCGCGCGAACTCGACCGGCGCGAACAGCGTCGAGCTCGGCAGCCTTCTGCCACGCGGCAGGCGTCGAGCGTCTCGAACCGGCCGGGCGGGCGGGCCGCCGCTGTTCGTGACCAGGACGTCGACGCGGCCGAAGCGCGCGAGCGTCGCGTCCACGAACGCCGCGACATCGGCCGTCGCGCGAAACATCGGCCGCGCGCGCCGAGCACCCCGGCGCCGGTGGCGCTGGCGATCTCGCGCGCCGACCGTCGCTCGACGCGCCGGCGTTGCGCGAGCAGACGGCGAGCTTCGCGCCCTCGGCGGCCAGCTCCTCGGCCACCGCGCGGCCCAGGCCCTTCGAGGCCGGCCGCGACCAGCGCGACCTTGCCGCGCGAGCCCGAGGTCCACTCTACTTCTTCTGATCGCGCAGGTACGCGTCCGGTCTTGTTGACCCAGTCCCCAGCGCGGCGGGCTGAACACGTCGATCGCGTAGACGTCGTCCTGCGCCTCGGCGCGGTGCGGCACGTTGGCGGGGATCTGCAGCACCTCGCCGCGCCTTCACGTCGATCACCTTCTCCTCGTCGCCGATCCAGAAGCGCAGCGTGCCCTTCAAGATGTAGCTGAACTGCTCGTTCTCGTGGTGGTGCTTCAGGCGCGCGCCGCCCGGGGCCAGGAAGATCTGCGCCATCGTGACTGGTCGCCGCTCACCAGCTTGCGGCCGAACGTCGCATTGACCTGGTCGAGCGGCAGGTCGTCCCAGCGCGTGTAGCGTGACGGACTTGAGCGTGTCCATCGGAGTCCTCCTCGGACCGACCACGTCGAAGCGGGAGCCTCGGGATCGCACCGCACGCGAGCGCGCGCCGGTAGAGCAGCTCGAGCGCTCGCGCGGCCACGCTCGCCCATGTCGAGCGTCAGCTCGTTCACGTACATGTGCACGAACTGCTTGCCCTTCGGCGTGTCGAGCCCGCGCCCGAAACTGGAGCGCGTAGCGGATCGCCTCGTCCTCGTGCGCGAACGCCGCCTCGATGCTGTGCCGGAAGCCCGCGCTGCACGCGCGCATGAGCGGTTCGCCCAGGTCGCGGCGCACCACGTCGAGTCCGAGCGGCACGGGCAGGCCGTCGCGCTGACTTCCACAGCTCGCCGAAGTCCAACACCTTCGCGCAGCCCCTCGGCGCGGTACGTGAGCTGGCTCGTGGATGATGACGCCGGCGTCCACGTCGCCCGCGAGCACGGCGCGCGGGATCTGGTCGAACATCACCTCCACGGGCACCACGTCCGGGCACTCCGGTGCGCAGCAGCAGCGCCGCCGTGGTGAGCCGGCCTGGGATCGCCACGCGCTTGCCGCGCGAGGCTCTCGACGCCGCGCTCCTCGCGCGCCACCAGCACCGGGCCGTAGCCCCAGCCGAAGCTCGCGCCGCACGCCATCACCGCGTAGCGATCGGCCAGGTGGGCGTAGGCGTGCGCGCTGCACGCGGTGATCTCGAGGTCGGCGCGCTCGATGCGCGCGCACGTTCAGGCTCTGGATGTCCTGCAGCACGTGCTCCGACGCGGCAGCCGTCGATTCGCGCTTCGCCGGTGTGGAACCCGTAGAACATGTAGGCGTCGTCGGCGTCCGGGCTGTGGCCGAAGCGGACGGTGCCGGAGCGCGGTCTGGGGGCGGGCATGGGCGCGAAGATAGCGTACCGGCGAGCGGGTCCGCATGATACGCTGGGCGCCGCATGAGCCTGCATCCGCGCGCATCCGCAGCCCTCCGGGCCTCGCTCGTCATGGCATTCGCGCTCGTGCTCGCCGGCCCGTCCCGCGCCGAGTGGTCGATGCACGGCGGGAACGCGCAGCACACCGCCGTCGCCACCGGTGCCCACGCAGGCGCTGCAGCAGATCCACTGGCAGACGCCCGTGGACCTGCAGCCGCGAGTACTCCGGCACCACGCTGCTCATCCACTACGGCTCGCCGCTCGTGACCGAGGGCAACACGGTGATCGTTCCGGTCAAGCTCGGCGTCACGACGGACACGTTCCGCGTCGAGGCGCGGCGCGGGCGCGACGGGCTGCGCGCTGTGGCAGCTCGCCACCGACTACCTGCTTCCGCCGCACGGCTGGACGCCGAGCGTCGGGCTGACGCTCGCGCACGCCGGCCGCGTCTACCTGCCGGGAGCGGGGGCACGCTCCTGTGGACCAGCGCGCTGACGCCGCGGGCCCTGCACACGGTGACGCGTGCCGCGTTCTTCGGGAACGCCGGCCTACGCCGCCAACCCTGGCGGCGTGGAACGCGAGCCTGCGCGTGTGCACGCCGCTCACGGCCGACGCCCAGGGCACCGTGTACTTCGGCTTCGTGGCGGTGGCCGCGAACCCGCTCGGCTATCAACAGCGGCATCGCGGCCGTGGACGCCTCCGGCGCCGGGACGGTTCGTGTCGGTCGCGAGCGCGACCTCCGGCGCCGCGAGACCAGGTGGGCACGAACTGCGCGCCGGCGCTGAGCCGACGAGCAGACACTCTACATCGGCGTGCGCGGCAACAGCTCGGCGCCGGGCTTCCTGCTGTCGCTGCGCACGTCGGACCTGACCACGCGCCACGTGCGGCCGCTCGTGGACCCGGTCACGCTGCAGCCCGCCAGCGTGTCTGAACAACGGCACCGCCACGCCGATGGTGGCGCCGGACGACAAGGTTTATTTCGGCGTGCTCGAGAACCCGGGTTCGGCTCGAACGCCGTGCGCGGCTGGATGCTGCAGTTCGACGCGAACCTCGTTCTCCGCCGGGCGCGCCGGGCGCGTTCGGATGGGACCACACGCCGTCGCTCGTGCCGCCGCTCGCCGCGGTGCCGGGCTACACCGGGACGTCGCCGTATCTCATCATGACCAAGTACAACTTCTACGCGGGCATCGGCGGGAACGGGGCAGAACCGGATCGCGGTGCTCGATCCGGGGCGACGCAGGCCGGACCCGTTCACGCTGTCCACGGTGATGAAGGAGTATCGCGACCATCCTGGGCGGCACGCCGAGACCCCGATGGCGGCCCTGGGCGCGGTCAAGGAGTGGTGCATCAACACCGCGGTCGTGGACACGCGTTCACGCACTCCGTGCTGGCGGGCGCCGAGGACGGGATCCTTACCGCTGGGATCTCGCCACGAACTCTGTTCGCCGGAGACGATCGTGCTGACGCGCCGGGGTTGGGCGAGGCGTACACGCCCACCGTGGTGGGCCCCGATGGCCAGGTCTGCGCCATCAACAACGCCGACGCTGTTCGCGGTGGGCGCGTCGAACGTGGGCGTCGAGCCGGAGCCGGTGCCAAGCCCGGGTGTACGACTGCTCCCGCCCAGCCGAATCCGTTCAGCCGGAGCGTCACGCTGCGGTTCCGGCTCGCGCAGGCGGGAGCGCGCGTGAACCTCGAGATCTTGAGCATCACCGGCGAGCGGGTGGCCACGCTCGAGGATGGGGTCCTCGTCCGCGGGCGAGCATGCGGCCCGTTGGGATGGACGCGACGCGAGTGGAGCACGCCTCGCGCCGGGCGTGTACCCGGCAAAGGCTCACGCGGTCGCGGCAGCGCGCAGGTCTCGAGGATCGTGTTTGTGCGCTGAGCGTGGCGGCCTCGCGTTGATACACCTCGCGCGCTGGTACCCTCGCGCGGAACTTCCGATCGGGCTCGCGCTCGCGATCATCCTCGCCGCCGCGGTCATCGTCCACGGCTCGGCGCTCGCGCGGTGGGTTCGCGGCCGACGACTTCGACTTCCTGTTGCGCGTGCGCGGCCTGGACCACAGCGCGTGGAGTTGGGCCCGGCCGCTGCCCGGCGTGCTCCGCTGGTCCGTTCTCACGCGACTGTTCGGCGTCTGGCCGTTTCCCATCTGTTGCTCGCGCTGGCGTTCCCACGTCGCGTCCGCGGTCCTGGTCTTCCCTCACCGCGCGGCGCTTGGGGTTAGGCAGCAGGGCCGCGCTGCTGGCCGGCGTCGCGATGGCGGCGTCCGCAGCCGCCTACACGAGCACGCACTGGGCTTCGGGCCTGGGTAGGCTCATGGCGAGCGACGTTCGTGGCGGAGCGCTGTTCGCGCATCTGCAAGCGCGCCTCACGACCAGCCCGGTCCCGAGATGGGTGGCGGGCGCGTGCGCCGTGGGCGCCGTGTTCTCAGAAGGAATCCGCCGTGCTGTTGCCGGTGGCGTGCTTCGCGTTCGATCGCTGGGCCTGTCCGCGCGGGCCTGGCCGGGGCGCGCTCCGCGAGGTCGCGCTGCTCGGCGGCGTGAGCGCCGCCTGCGTCTTCGCACTGTGGCGGATCTCGCCTCAAGTGGCGGGCGAGGCCTACGCGCTTTCGGCGTCGCCTGCGCACTGGCTCGCGAACCGTGTTCACGTACGGCGCGTGGCTGGTGCGGGTCTGGGATCCGATCCGGGATCGCAGCGCGACCGTTCAGCCGGGCCTGCTTCGGCTGGGGCGCGGTCGTGTTCGCGGCGTGGACGTTGCTGGCATTCCGCGAGCGAGCAGAGCGCGCGCGGCCGATCACCACGGGGCTGGCCGAGTTCCTGCTCATGATCGCGCCGGTCATCCCGCTCGCGCAGCACAGCTTCATCTCTATTACATGCTGACGCCGCTGGTGGGCGTGTGTCTCGCCGCCGCGGGGTTGTTCGCACACGTGGACCGGCGTCTGCCGGCGCCGGCCGCCAACCTGGTGCTGGTCCTGCTCGGCTCGGCCTACGTGGGGAACGAGGCAGTTCAGGTCCACGCGCGGGCGACGCTGGCTTTCGGTGGGATCGTCGTGGGATCGCGTGAGCCGGGAGAGCGGGCTGGTCCGGAACTCGATCGGGGATCTTCGGGCGGCCGGCGTGAGCTCGGCGACACCGTCGTGCCGCTGGCCCCGTTCCGTCAGTTGGCCGTGAACGCGACCGAGGGCGTGGTCGACTCCTCGGGCTCGGGATTCAGCCGTGCGGCGTACATCCCGCTGGTCTCGGCGCTGCGCGAGGGGCCGTGTGATCCCGCTCTACCTGCCGGACGTCACCGTGCTCGGCATGGGCGATCGCCTGCCGAGGGAGTGGGGCGTGCGCGCGCGTTCGTGTTCGACAACGACGGCCACCTGGCCGGCATCGGGCGGGGCGCCACAGCACTCGACTCGCTGTCCGTCGACTTCCATGGAAGCGAAGCGCTGGACCGAGGTGCGGGACGCATCGACGCGGTTGATCGAGCTGGGCCACGACGGGCCCGAGGTCCGCTGGCGGCTGGGCGCCGCGCTCGCCCGGCTGGGTGACGAACGGGGGTCTCGAGCAGGCGAACCTGCTGCTCAGCCGCTGGCCGGATTCGCCCCGCGCGCGGATGATCCGGAGAACGCGAACCGGGCGCGGATGCGCCCGTGATCGCGGCGCGCGCCCTCAGCTGAAGGGCTTGAGTTCCGGCCGTCGCCCCGGGAATGACGGAGCCGGACCTGCGCCCAGCGCGGATGCCCCGCGCATGATCAGCGCGCCGAGCGTCCACGGCACGAGGTACCGGGCGTACCACTTGAGCTCGCGCCACGGCGTGTCACCGCTCCGACGGAGCGGCGGGGAAGCGGCGCACGCCATGCGCCATCGCTGCCCGGCAGCGCGAGCGCTTCGGCGAGCGCCTGCGCAGATCCGCTCGTGGCCGTTCGGGTTCGCGTGGATGCGGTCCTCGTTCCACAGCCGTGCGTCGCTGGCGAGCGGCAGCGCCGCGAGTCGAGCAGCGTCGTGCCGGTCGCGGCGCACGCGGCGCGCAGCGGCGTCGTTCATGGCGAGGATGCGCGGCGCGATTCCGCGAGCGAGCGGCAGCAGCGGTGTGAGGTCGGGCAGCGTGAACGTGACGCGTGTGGCGCCGGCTGCGCGCAGCTCCGCCCTGAAGCCGCAACACGTCTTCCGAGAATGCGCGCACGTCGAAGCGGGCGCGCAGGACGTCATCTCGTGCCCGGAGAACACGGTGGCGAGATCGGGGCGCATCGCGATTGCCCGCGCGAGCTGTCGCTCGACGATGTCGCGTGTGGTGGCGCCGCGGGCCGCGAGGTTCGCGTAGGCAAGCCTGCCCTGTACTGTCGCGATGCGTCCGGCGAGCCGGAACGACCAGCCGCGCATCCGGCCGGCATCGTCCCACGTCGATCAAACCCTCGGTGGAGCTGTCGCCGATCGCGACGTAGCGCTCGAACCTGGCGCTCAGTCCAGACGCTCCGGCAGCACGGCACCGCCGCCCGCCGGTGCGCCGGACCCGGGCTACGCCCGGGTACCCCCGCCGCGAACGATCGGACGAGCGCGTGAACAGCTCGTCGCGTAGTCCCTCGAGCCCGTGCTTCGTCTTGGCCGAGATCACCACGCAATCCGGGGAACTCCACGCGCAGCATGCCCACCTGCTCGGCCGACAGGCGGTCGGATTTGTTGAACACCATGATGCGGGGCGGAGTGGGTTCCAAAAGGATCTCGTCGAGCACCTGGTCCACGGCGGCCATCTGGCGGCGGAAGTCGGGATCGGCAGGCATCGGTCGACGTGCAGCAGCAGCGTCGGCCTCGATGGCCTCGACCAACGTGCTGTGGAACGAAGCCACCAGGTGGTGCGGAAGCTTGCGGATGAACCCGACCGTGTCGGTGAGCAGCACCACCTGCGCGGTCGGGGCTCACCAGCTGGCGCGTGGTGGAGTCGAGCGTGGCGAACAGCCGGTCCTCGACAAACACCCCGGCGCGAGTCAGCGCGTTGAACAGCGTGCTCTTGCCGGCGTTCGGTGTAGCCCACGAGCGCGGCGCGGAACTCGCGCCGGCGGCGTCGGCGCTGCGTCTCGCGCTCGCGCTCCACGCCCTGCGAGCTCGCGCTTCAGCGCGCGATGCGCTCGCGCACGATGCGCCGGTCCGTCTCGAGCTGCGTCTCGCCGGGGCCGCGCGTGCCGATGCCGCCGGCCTGGCGCTCGAGAGTGCTTCCACATGCCGGTGAGTCGCGGCAGCGTGTACTCGAGCTGCGCCAGCTCGACCTGGAGCCGGCTCACGCGACCTGCGCGCGTGCGGGCGAAGATGTCGAGGATCGAGTTCGCTCGCGGTCGATGACCTTCCGCTGCAGCGCCTTCTCGAGGTTCCGTGACCTGCGCGGGCGAGAGGTCGTCGTCGAAGATCACTACCTCGGCGTCCTTGCGTTCCGCGAGTTCCTTCAGCTCCTCGACCTTGCCGCTTGCCGAGGAACGTGGCGGGATGGATCGTGCCCGCGCCGCTGCACGAGCACGTCCACGACCGTGGCGCCCGCCGTGTCCGCGAGCAGCGCCAGCTCATCGAGCGAGCGCTCGAGGTGCCCGGAGCCGGACCCGTGCTCCGCATCGGGTACCCCGCGCGGGTACCCCCTGCGCTGGTGCCCCCTGCGCTGGTGCCCCGCCCGCGGTTTCCCGCGGTGCTGCGCGTGCCCCACGAGCACGACCCGCTCGTTGCGCGGCGGCCGGGTGACCTCGAACGAAGCCGTCTTCATGCCGGGAGCGGGATCTCCAGCTCGTACGGAGCGGGCGTGAGGTTCTCGATGCCGCCGTCCGCACGCACCGCGACCAGGTCCTCGATGCGCACGCCGAGTCCGCGCGACGGGTAGTAGAGGCCCGGCTCCACCGAGACCACGTGTCCGGGCTCCAGCAGCGCCGTGTTCGTGGGCGGCCCCGCCTAGGCGCGGCCCTCGTGGATCGCGAGGCCGACACCGTGGCCGAGGCCGTGCATCGTAGCCTTCACGACCGCCTGGTCGGTGCGCACGGTCGCGTGCCTGGCGCTCGAACACGTCGCACACCAGTTCCTGGTAGCCACGGCGCCTCGCCGCCGCGCATGCGGGACACGCTGCGTCGAGATGCCTCGGGCACTGCCCGTACACCTGCTTCAGCGCTTCAGGGCGCCGGCCCGAGGCAGAACGTGCGCGTCATGTCGGTTGTGGTATCCGCCCCCGCACTCGGCGGGGAAGATGCTCTGATTCAAATCAGGTACGCCCGCGAGCACGGCGTCGCCATCAACTATCCTCGGTTGTGGGGGACTCCAGCGTCACGGCCCTGGGCCACGATGCTCTCCCGTCCTCGGCGAGACCGAACTCACGCGAACGTCGTGTGCAGCAGCCGGCGCAGGTGGCCGAGCGTCGCCTTCTCGCCGCCGCGCGTGACGAAGCCGTCGCCATTGCGCAGGCGAGCCCAGCTCGGTCCGGATGCGCTTCATCGCCTCGACCGCGCCGCGCCGAGCAGTGGCGGATCTTCTCCAGCTCGTCCGCGCTCTTGGTCATTGCTCGCGACGCTCAGCACGTCGGGCTGCGCGGGATCCACCGTGAGGTGCGGCGCGCGCTTCACCAGGTCCTCGAGCATCGTGTAGCCGAAGCCGAGCGGCACGTCGCCGGCGAACGCGATGCGGCCCTTCATCCCGAGCTCGCCCGCCATATCCGCCACCAGCTCGCCGAGTGCTCTGGCCTGCGAGTCGGCGGACTTCACCTTCTGGAGCAGCCCGCGCTGGGCGTAGCTCGAGGTCACTGCAGCCCACGAGTGCGGCCTGGTCGCGCTCCATGGGGTCGTGCACGAGGTGCGCGCGGCCGTCGGCGGTGCGCACGTAGAACCCGTGATGGATCTTCTGTCCAGTGCAGTAATAGAACGCGGGGCTGTAGCGGTCGAGGGCCAGCACGACCAGGCCGGCGAGCCCGCGCTGCTGCATCAGGCGATCGAGATCGGAACGCACAACGGCCTCCGGGGCGAGGGGGCTTGGGGCGGATGGGGACGACGAGGATAGCGCATGCGAGGCGCTGCCCGGCGTGTCCGAGTTCACAGCCGCGGCATCCGTGCGACGGACGGGTGTGAAAGGAGGGAGCGCCATGTCCGTCCAGGAGGTTCCCGGCCTGCGCCCACGCGGGCCGGCCGCGAACAGCGCAACGCCCTGCCCGCTGTGCTCGGGCACACGCAGCCACGTCTTGCGACGCTTCACGGTCCGGCACCTGGCGCCGGGCGGTACGTACCGATTGCGCCGCTGTCGCGACTGGCGAGCTCGTGTACGTGACGCCGCGGCTCGACGACGCCACGCTCGCGACGCTGTACGGCGAGAGTTCTACTTCCTCGCGACACCGCCGTGAGCAGCGATCGCCGCGGGCGTGCAGGACCTGATCCAGGACGCGCGGCGCCAGGTCGTCGAAAGCGCGCGCGCATCGGGCGCGTACTCGACGTGGGCTCGGGCGACGGCGCGTTCGTCCACCACATGGCGAGCCACGGCTGGGATGCCACCGGGCTCGACCTGTCACCCCGCGGCGAGCGAGCTGGCGGCGAGGCGGGGGTTGCCGGGAGCTTCCTCCAGGGTTCCCTCGCGGACCACGACCTGCCGCGGGGCTCCGCTCGACGCGGTGACGCTGTGGCAGGTGCTCGAGCACATCGGCGAGCCGCTGCCGCTGCTGCGCCGCGTGCGCTCGCTGCTCAAGCCGGGCGGCCTGCTCGTGGCCTCGGTGCCCAACATCGAAGGGCTGTCCGCCGTGCTCACGCAGGAGCGCTGGTGGGGGCTCGACGTGCCGCGCCACCTGGTTCACTACACGCCGCACACGTTGCGGCGTGCGGTGAGCCGAGGCCGGGCTGCGCGTGGTGGACGTGCGGCACTTCTCGCTGCAATACGATCCGTACGCGCTGCTCCACAGCGCGCTCGACTGGGCGTTCACGCGCCGGCACTTTCTTCCGACCTGGCGAAGTCCCAGGTGGGCGAGGGCATGGGCGCGCTCGAGTACGGCTACAACCTCAACACGCGCTCGCCGTGCCTCGCGCCGATGCTAGCGCCGCTGTCGCTGCTCGCCACGACCGCCGGCGCGGCGTTCCGGCACGGGGGATTCATCGAGGTGATCGCCCGGCGGCCGTGACGGCGGATACGCCACTCGCATCCCGGGCGCCGGCCGGGCTGAGGCTGCGCGCCGAATGCACGACCGTGCGCGACCGAACCCAGGATGGGACTGATGCAGGAGCGCATCGCCGCTGGGTAGCCCCGGCCGCGGTCGTCGTCGCGGCGGTTGTTCGCGCTCGCGATCGGTGACGGCGGGCGGCACATCGAGACGATGGTGGGCGCAGAGCGCCGTGCTGCTCGTGCTGGCGATCGCGATCGCCTCGGGCGCAGCGCGGGCTCGGCCGGGCGCGCCGCTCCTGATCATGATCGGCGCCGTGGCGCTGACGGCGCTTCGATCGGTGCGGCCTGACTCGAGCGCCCACGAGCTGGTGCATGTGGGTGACGTACACGGCGATCGCCATGGCGGCGGCGGCCGGGCTCAGGGACTCGCGCGAATGGTTCCTGGACGGCGTCGTGTTCACGGCCGGGGCGCTCTGCCTGGTCGCGCTCTACTGGTTCTGGGGCTCCGGGGACATCACGGCCCGATGGAGCTCCACGTTCTACTGGCCGAATCCGTTCGCCGCGTTCCTGCTGCTCGTCGTGCCGATGGCGCTGGTGCGCGCACTGCGCGCGCCCACGGCTCGGCTCGCACTCTCGCACCGGGGCCGCGACGGTGCTGTTCGTGGTCGCGCTGGTGTTCACGTACTCGCGGTGGCGCCTGGGCGCGGGCCTGCTCGCGGCCATCGCGACCGCGATCGTGCTGCGCCCGCCCGCTGGCGGCCTGCCTTGCTGCGCGCCGGCGTGATCGCGGTAGCGGTCGTCGCCTGCGTGTGGATGCTCGGCCGCGCCGCGCGCTCGGGCACGACCGGCGCGGTCGCGGCGCGCGCGGCGTCGCTCTCGGACGCCGGCGACGCCTCGGCGCACGGGCACTACCTGATTCTGGAACGCCGCGCTCCGAGATCTTCCGCGACCATCCCGATCGTGGGCACGGGGCCGAATACGTTCGGCGCCATCTACGCGTCGTACCAGCGCGAGGTGAACTACTACGCCCGCGACGCGCACAGCCTGTACCTCCAGACGGCATCCGACATGGGCATCGTCGGGCTGTTCGCATTGACGCTGTTGCTCGTCTGGGCGGGGCGGGCGTGGTGGCGCATGCTGCGCCGGGCGCGCGACGACGCGGGAGTACACGCTGGTCGCGGGCGTCGGCCTTGGGCTGTTCGCGTTCCTGGTCCACAACGCGGTCGACATGGACTGGTCCTTTCCCGCCAATCAATCACCGCGTTTGCGCTCGCCGGCGTGCTCGCTCGCGTGGCGGTCGATCAGCAGCAGAGCGACTCGCCGCCGCTCGAGCCGCCCGCGACGCATCGCCATGGTCGCCGTGCTGCTGGCGGCCCTGGTCGGCGCGCAGTGCTGGGGACAGGAACCGGACGATTCCTGCGTGGGCAGTCGTACGCGAACGTGGGTGACTTTTCAGCAGCGGCCGCCGCGTTCTCGTCGGCGGAGCGCTGGGATCCGCTCGATGGCGCGCTACCTGATCGCCGAGGGAAACGCGCGCGTGCGCATGTCACCGCCCGACCGCGCGCGCCGGTGGCCGCGATGCGCCGGGCGATCCAGCTCGATCCGATGAACGCGCCGCACCGGCTGTCGCTGGCGAGGGTCATCGCGACGGCGCCCAGGGGCCGGGTCCGAAACGAGTTCGCCGAAGCCGAGCGGCTGCTGCGACGCGCGCTCGAACTCGATCGCTGAACCGGCCCCAGCTCTACCAGGCGTTGATCGGGGTATACGGCCGCTGGGGATCGCTGCGGCCGAGGTCGAGAACGTCTCTACGTCGCGAGCGTGAGCCGCTACCTGGGGCCCCGCGCGCGGACCGGGAGCGCTGCCGCTGCGCGACGGACGTGCTGGATCTCCTGGTCGAAGCCGCCGACTTCCACGCCCGCGCGGGCGATGGCGCGGCGGCGCGGCGCGTGCTCGAGCGCACCGTGCTCGCCGATCCGCGCGCGCCGCGGCGTATCCGCGCGTGCACGCGCTCGCGGACTCGCTGCGATGACGACCGCACGTTTCCCTCGCGTCCCCGCCACGGCCGGGGCTAGGCTCGGCGCCGAGCCCACGACCGGGCGTCACCGGATCGAGGGTAGTCGATGCGCATCGCGATGATCGTGCTGGCCGCGGCCGCGCATGCTGCTGGTCGCGGGCGCCTCCCAGGGCGCAGCGCGACCGCACGCCGGAAGCCGAGCGCTTGCTGGACGAAGGCGCCGATCGCTGGTCGCAGGGGACGTTCGAGGAGCGCCGCAAAGCCATCGACGCGCTGGAGCAGGCGGCGAAGCTGACGCCGCGCGACACGCACGTGCTGTCCCGGCTCGCGCACGCCTACCTGGACGCCGGCTACTCGCACGACGCGAAGGAGATGCTTCAGACACATCACCGCACTCGATCCGGGCGACGCGGACGCCTGGGAGGGCCTCGACCGAGTCTGGAAGCGCGACTGGCTCGCCACGCTCGCGACCGCGCCGCTGGAGAAAGCGTCACTACCTCGACGAGGGCGGTGCGACAGGATCCAGCCCGCGCCGAGGCGTGGACCATGCTCGTCGTGCTTCGGCTCGAGCGCGGGCGACCCGAACCTCGCGGCAGCCGCGGCCGCGCAGGCGCTCGCCGCCGCTCCCGACAGCGCCGCGCGCCGGCGCTCGCGGGCGGCGTGATCGCGTACCAGGCCGGGCGGCTGGCGCGGGCCGAGGCCTGCGCACGCTGGCGCTCGCGCGGCTGCGACCGCGCGTCGCCGCGCGTTTCGTGACGTCTCGCCGCTCGTCTCCAAGCCGGACGGTGAGGTGATGCTGGGTTCACCACCGCCGGTGCGCGCGGAAGCGACGCGCCGGTTCTGGAGCCTGAGCGATCCGGATCCCACGACGCGCGTGAACGAGGCAAAGCTCGAGTACTGGACCCGCGTGGCGCGCGTCCTTCGCTTGCTGTTCAGCGACAGCTGGAACCCGCGCTGGGACGCGCGCGCGCCGACCTCTGGATCCGCTACGGCCCGCCCGAGCACATCGCCTACCAGCCCCCGGCGTGCCGCTCGCGAGAACCCTCAGCGTCGAGGTGCCCGGTGTGCCTCGACCCGCTCGAGGGACTACACGTGGTGGGCCGAAGCCGGCCCGATCTTTACCCGCTGCGCGCAGGTCTGGGAGTACCCGCAGCTCCGGCATGAACGTGCTGCTCGAGGACCGGGCGAGCTCGCAGTACTACGAGATGCCGCGGAGCTCGTTCGCCGAGATCGATGCGGTGCCCGACCCGGCGATCGCGGCGCGCAGCGGCCTGCTGCTCACGGCCGCCGGACGCGGCACGTTCGCGCCGCTGCCGCCCGGCGTGCGGCCGCTCGTGGTCCAGGGAGCGTGAGCGTGTTCGAGGCGCGAGGACCGGCCGCGGCTGCTCGCGCACGTGGCGGCACCCGGCTCACCGGCCACCGCGCTGATCGCCGACTGCGTCGTCATCGGCTCGAGCGAGCTATGAGGTGCAGCGCGCCTCACGCGCTCGCTCAGCGCCTCGCGCTGCGATCCCGCGACGACGCGCGCCGGTGACTTCTCGTTCGACCTGCCCCCGGGGCGTTACCGCGTGGCGCTGGCGGTGAGCGACGGCTACGGCCACCACGGCGTGCTGCGCACGCGGCGCGAAGTGCGCCGAGCCCGCCGGCGCTCGCGATCAGCGACGTGGTGCCTGGTCTGTGGCCCGCTCGGGACCGTGCCCGCCGCCGGCAGTGTGCGGCTGGACCTCGAACCTCGACCGTCACCTCGCGCCGGCGAACCGCTGCTGGCCTCACTCGAGGTCTATCGGCTGCAACCCGATGCCGGCGGGGAGACGCGGTTCGACTATGAGGTACGCCGTGCGCTCGCTCGACCCCGATCCGCGGCCGTGGTTCAAGCGCCTGATCGGCCGCTCGCCGTCGAACGCGATCTCGGTCACGACCGGAGGAGGGCTTCGGTCCCGATCCGCCGCCAGTACCAGAACGTGCCCACGCCTGACGCTGCGCTCCGGGCGCTACCGGCTGGAGGTGACGGTGCAGCGATCGCGCGAACGGCGGTCGCGTGCACCGCGAGGTGGACTTCGAGATGGCGCCGGAGGCTACTCCACCACCTGCGCCTGCGAGCGCGCTGTCGGCGGCTGAGTCGCCATCATCACGACGAAGCCGAACACGAAGCCCGCGATGTGCGCCCACCACGCCACGCCGCCGCCGGAGCCGCCTGCGGACAGTGTGCCGGCGATGAACTGGAACGCGAACCAGATGCCGAGCAGCACGAGCGCCGGGATCCGCACGATCTGTATGAAGATGAAGATCGGCAGCAGCGTGAGCACGCTCGCGCGCGGGAACGCGAACGCAGCGTACGCGCCGAGCACGCCGGCGATCGCGCCGCTCGGCGCCGATCGTGGGCATCGGCGAGCCAGGCATGAGCGCCGCATTCATCAGACGCGGCCACGATCCCGAGACGAGATAGAACAGCAGGAATCGCGCGTGGCCGCATGCGATCCTCGACGTTGTCGCCGAAGATCCACAGGTACCACATGTTGCCGATCAGGTGCAGCCAGCCGCCGTGCGGGAACTGCGACGTGACGGTCAGGTGAGCAGTTCGAACCGCGCAGCGACGTCTCGCCGGTGAGCGCCGTGAAAAAGCGGCCAGGCACCACGCCCCAATCGCGCAGGAACTCGTGCGTGCTGTCGGACATCGTCAGCTCGTAGATGAACGCGAGCACGTTCAGCACGATGATCCCGCGCGTCACGATGGTGCGCGCTGCGCGGGATTATCGTCGCGAAGTGGGATCATCCGTGATGCCTCACACCGTTCACCGGACGAGAACGCGCACTCATCCGATGCAGGTCCCGGGGCCGCGAGGCGAGCGCAGCGCACGCGATCCGGGCGTTGACGATTCGTTGTCGCGTTCCCTATCCTGAACCCACCACGGCGATTCCGCGAGCATCCTGCCGGCCGATCCCGCATCTCAACGAGGACGGTCGGCGGCCGTTCCGCTCCGGGCCATGGGCCGAAAAACGACGATTCCCGTGGCGCGCATCGTGTGCGGCGCCGGCGGACATCCATGGCTGACCGAAGAGAAGAGGAGAGGGTGAGTTCCATGTCGAATGCATGCCCCGGTCACCGACGCCAGCTTCGATAGCGAGGTGCTCCGTTCCGGCACGCCCGTGCTGGTCGACTTCTGGGCGCCGTGGTGCGGCCCGTGCCGCGCCGTCGCGCCCGCCGTCCGATGCCATCCGCGCTGGAGTTCTCAGGCAAGGTGAAGGTGGTGAAGCTCAACACCGACGAGGACGGGAGATCGCCATCAAGCACGGCGTGGTCTCGATCCCGACGCTGATGGTGTTCACGAACGGCGCAGAGTGGTGGAGCGCGTCATGGGCGCCCGCCCGAAGGCGGACTGGCGGCGCTGGTCGCCCGGCACGTCTGGGCGCTTCACCGCCGCACCCTGAATCACGTCCACGGGCAGCGTGCTCGCATGGCCGCCCCTCGGCGTGCCGGTGGAGCACGCGTTCGCGCCGACAACGCGATCAGCGACGCCGACACGGTCGGCATCCGTCCGGCGTGGATGCACACGGCCGGGGCTGCTGTCGCTGCCGTGGTGCCTGAGTACCTGCGCGAGCTGCTCCGAGCGTCGACTCCGTGCCGGTGACCTCGACCCGCGCCAGCTCCGCTCGAGCCACGCCGTGCGCGCGGTTCGTTCGCAGTCGTCCATCTCGGCATGCGTGATCGGCGTGCCAGCCCGGCGCGATCTCCCATGCGGCCGGCGGGAAACGCGAGCCACCAGCATCGCGTCGGGCGAGGCGAACACCAGCGTGCACGGCCCGTAGTGGCCGCTCGGCGCTTGCGGCGCGCGCCGCCGCGAGCGGATCGGAAGCGCTCGCCACGTCCAGTACCAGCAGGCCGCGTGAACGTGCGGCGGCAGCGGCGCCGGCGACCGGGCCGGTTGAGCAGCATCGTCACGGACGGGGTCTCCGGTCGCAGCGCGAGCCACGTGCCGCCCGCGACGCGGTCGCGGCCCGCCAGAGACGCGGCGCGTCGTTGAGCACACGCAGGCAGCTGCTCGGCCGGCCGGGATCTCATCGCGGTTCGCGGCGATCAGGATCTCGCCCGTGACCGTCACGTCGCGTCCGAGGAGCAGCGTGCACATGGGAGCGCCTAGAGCCCCGCGGAGCTCGGCGAACGCGCGCGGGATCCGGTCAGGAAGATCGCTCGCGATGGCTCCCGGCACGCCGACTTCCGAGCCAGCCAGCTCGCCGGCGCGACCGTGCGTATCAGACCGCGACCCGGGCCGCGTCGTAGGCCCGAGTCCCTGCGCGAGCAACGCCTGCGAGCAGCCCGGCCAGCACGTCGCCGGTGCCGGCTGTGGCGAGCGCGCGGCGTGCCGGTGGGGTTCACGCTCACGCGGCCATCGGCCGCAGCCACCACGGTCGGGGCGCCCTTCAACACCACCACCGCGCCCCAGCGCTGGGCCCGAGCCGCGCGCCGCATCGATGCGGCGCGACTCCGACTCGGCCACGGCCTGGCCCGTGAGCCGCTGCATCTCCGCCCAGGTGCGGCGTCAGCACGCGCGGCGCGGTCGCGAGCCGCAGCGCGGGCACGAGCACGTCGTCGGCGGGCGAGCGCCCACAGCGCATCGGCATCCAGCACGAGCGGTTTCGCGCGTCCGGGTCGCGAGCTCGCGCGCGAGCGCCACCGCGTGCTGGTGGCGCGACAGCCCGCAGCCCAGCACCACGGCATCCGCCGCGCCGCACTCTCGAGCAGCGCGGCCGCAGCCGAGCTGGTGAGGCTGCGTCGCGTCGTCCTCGCCGAAGGCGAGCACCATGGGTCCCACGAGCTGGGCTGCGACGCAGATCTTGAAGACTCGCGGGCACCCGCGGCGCGCATGTAGCCCGCGCCCCCGCGCGCGGCGGCCCGGGCCGCGAGCACGACCGCGCCGGTCAGGCCCGGCGCCGCCCACCACCAGCGTGCTCCCACCGACCCTTGTGCGCGCGGGATCTCGAGCCGGCACGAGCAGCGACAGCTGCGCGCGTGGCGAGCTGGGGCGAGGACCTGCGCGCGCCGGCGACAGCAGGCCGATGTCCACCACCTCCAGCTCGCCGCGGCAGCTCGCGGCCCGGGCCACAGGTAGTGCCCGCGCCGCGGGTGGCCGAACGTCACCGTTGCGGTCGGCGCGCACCGCTGCCCGCCGCGGCGCTGGCCGTCGTCGCTCGAGACGCCGGTCGGCAGGTCCACGGCCAGCACCCGCGCACCGCGCGCGCGTGCAGCACGTTCGCTTGCCGGCAGGCCGCCGCCACGAGCCCGACGCGGCTCGCCGCTCGGCGCCGGTGCCGAGCAGCGCGTCAATACGTAATCCCATTGAAGTCGCGCTCGGCCACGCACTGGGCGAGCGCCGGCTCGTCGGCGGGGAACGTCGTACGCGACGCCGGCCGCCTCCGCAGCGTTCGAGCATGGCGCGCGCGTCCGCGCGCAGCCGGTCCCGCGGCGCGCACACCACCACGCGCACCCTCGCGCCGCGCTCGGAGAGAGCGCGCGCGGCCACGGAAGCCGTCGCCGCCGTTGTTCCCGCCGCCCGCCAGCACGAGCACGCGCAGCGCCGAGCGGCGAGCCCATGCGCGCTCGAGCGCGCTGCGCCACGCCGCGGCCGGCGCGCTCCATCAGCGTCTCGCCGTGGCGTGCCGGCGGCGATCGTGGCGGCTGTCGAGCGGCGCGCATCTCCTGCGGCACGTCAGCAGGTGCATCAGTGCCGGCAGGGCCGCGGGAGCGCGCGTCGCCGCTTCAGGTCGCGGATCAGCCGCGTCTTGCTATTCCGTGTCGCGCTCGACGCGCTTCAACCAGGTCGGATCGGTGGACAGGAACGGCAGGCTCGAACAGCTCCGGCTCGGCCTCCTGCTCGACGTAGAGGCGCTCCTGCTCGTGGCGCTGGAACTGCACCGCGCGCTCGACGTTGTCGAACGTCTTGCCGTCGAGGAACGACTCGTGGAACACGTCGAAGAGTGTAGACGTGCACCTTCGGATCCGCGGCCCACCCCATCCGGGCGGCGCATACACACGCGCGCGCTGCCGCACTGCACCTTCTCACCGGACATGCGCTCCTCCTCGCCCGGGCACCCGCGATGGGTGCCGCGGCCGTTCAATCCGGTCGACGATGCCCACCAGCTCGAACACGTCGTTCGACATCGAAATCCGCGCCGGACTCCTTGCGTATCGAAGGTGTCGCCGTAGCGCGCGAACACCGTCTTCATGCCGAGGCTCCGGGCGCCGACCACGTCGCGCTCGGCCCAGTCGCCGATCATGAGCGATTCCGCGCGGCTCGACGCCGAGCCGGCGCAGCACCTCGCGGAACGGCGCCGCGCGCGGGCTTGCGCTCGCCCGTGTCGTCGAACGTCACCACCGCGTCGAACAGGTGCTGGAGTCCGAGCGCGCACAGCCGCAGCCACGACCTGGAGCGCGCGGCGCGTCGGAGACCACGCCCGAGCCGGATGCCGCGCTTGGCCAGTTCGAGCAGCGTCATCTGCGCGTGCGGGTAGAGCACCAGCGTCGGACTCGCGCGCGCGGCGGTAGGCCACGATGCCCGAGGCGAGGATCTTCGGGTCGACCTCGCCGAACTCGCGCTCGAGCAGCTCGTCGAACACCTGCTGGAACTCGAGCCCGCGCTCGTCGTAGATGACGCCGGATCCGCTGCGCGCAGCTCGTCGCGCGGTGCGGTCGAGCCCGGCGTCGATCATGCCGTCGATGGCGGCCTGGATCGCGGCCTCCTTCATGCGCATGAAGTCGGTGAGCGTGTTGTCGAGATCGAAGACGATCGCTCGGATCACGCGCCGGGAGCCTCGGGGCCTGGGGCCGGCGGCTCCGTCGTGAAGCGGCCGGGGTACCCGCACGCGGTGCGGGTCGACCCGCTCGAAGAGCAGGTCGGGCGCGAGTCTATACCATCCCGCGCCGGCCGCGCGTGGTCCGGCTCCCGCCACGATCGGCGCCTGAGACCCGCCATCCGCCGTTGTCGCGGCCACGGCCTCGGGCTATCCTCATCGGTTGACGCTGACGGGCCAAGCTCCACCGGGTGGCTGCCCTGCCAGTGCAGAGGAGCCATGCGCCGATCCCTCTGGTCCATTTCTTCGTCCTCACCATCTCGTTGTCCGGGTGCAGCAAGCAGGCGACCGCTCCGCGGCGCCGCCCCCTCCCCGTCCCCGAGCTGGTGGCATCCCAGCCTCCCGCTCCGGACGCCCAGTGCGCTGTACGACAGCGACATCTGGGCGCGATTCATGATCGTGCTCTCGACCCGCTCACGGTGACGACGCTGAACGTCTACCTGAGCAGGACGGCCAGCGGATCCCCATCACGATCAGCTATGCCGCCAGCGATCATCGCGGTGAACGCTCAAGCCGACCGTGACGCTCGAGCTGCAGCGCACGTACACGGTCGAGTTCTCGACTGCGGTCCCATGGCCGACGGCACCCGCTGGCGCCCGGCGTGTTCTACCAGTTCACGACGAACAGCCTGCGCAGGCCGACGTACGACTTCCCGCTCGCCTCGGACCTCGAGGGTCCGCTCGCGGACGCTCGGCTGGGAGCGGCACGGTGGGGCCGACCAACAACGGTCGTGTTCGAGGTCGTACAGCTTCGACCGATTCACAGGCCGTCCCTGGCCCGGAGCGTGCCCTTCCTGGAACCGCAGCGTCTTCACCCGGTACCTTCCGGACGTGGCCTGGCCGATGGGGAGCACGGTCTATTGGGATGCTGCTGGGGCTCATGGCGCCGATTTCCTCGAAGAAGCCCTCGAAGCCCCGAGGGCGTGATCACGCACAGGAGCCGGCCCGGAATCTGGCCCACGTAACGGTAAGTGTGGGACACCACGCGGCGCAAAAATGTGGCGCCTCTTGCGCGATGAATTTGTCGCCAACCACCCATTCATATTCACCCCGAGAATCTGGAAACGTCCCGTCCTCGCGATGATGAATGCGCGGCGCGGTCAGGACCGCCGCCGGTATGTCGTGCGATTCTCAGCCACGCCGATCCTGCGCCGCGCCGGTGTCGCGGCCGTGGATGCGGATGAGCATGGGGATGCCGAGGACGTTGACGGTCTTGCCGCCGTCGAGTTGGGAACCTTGGATTGGATTCCTTATAAAACGGAGCTGTCAGAGGCTTCGGCTCCTGCTTCATTTTGTGTGGCGACGGCGGCGCTGCGATGGGCCGGCGAGAGTGGATGACTTCAAAGCGTTTGAAGCCGGCTTCGCCGCACCACTGGCGGAAGTCCGCGCCCGAATAATCGAACGCGTCGCCGAATTCGATGAGCATGTTCAGCGACATGAGCAGGCCCTGGACGTTCTCGCGGCGCGCGTCGTCAATGCAGCGCCTCGATGGCCACAAGCGCGCCGCCGGGCGGCAGGGCGTCGTAGGCCGCGCGGATGAGGTGCATCTTCTTCTCCAGATTCCAGTCGTGGAGGATCATGCCCATGGTGATGATGTCGGCCTTGGGCAGCGGGTCTTTGAAGAAATCGCCGCAGGCCGTGCGGATGCGATCGCTCAACCCGGCGGCGGCGATGTGCTTCTTGCGCGATCGGTTCGACCGGCGGGAGATCGAACGAGATGCACTGCAGATGCGGATGACGCTTGGCCACTTCGATGGCAGAGCAGGCCGGTCGCGCCGCCGATGTCGCAGAGGGTCTTGAATTTTGAGAAATCGAACTTCGCCGCGAAGGCCTCGAAGTTGATGCGCGAGAGGCCGGTCATCGCGCCCATGAACTGTTCGAGCCTGCGGCAGGTCGTCGTAGAGCTCCTCGAACATTCCCTTCTGGCCGTGCTTGATCTCGTTCTGCGGCTTGCCGGTGCGCAGCGCCTCGGGCAGGTCGTGCCAGAACTTGAAGAGCCGCGCGTTGAGCATGACCAGAATGCCGCCGACGTAGCGCGGGCTGTTTCTCGTCGAGGAAGAGCGCGCCCTCCGGCGTGTTGAAATACTTCGCGGACGGGCCGTCGCCCTCGCGGTCGAGGAATTTCATGGCCACGAGCGCGTCGAAGAAGTCCGCGACGGCGCGGGGATGCATTTCAATTCCGCGCCCAGCTCCGCGCCGGTGAGGCGGCGCTCAGCCAGACGGTGAACAGGCCAAACTCGACGGCAGTGAGCAGCACCTTGGAAGACCAGAACGAAAAGCGGTTTGCAGGATGGCGGAAGGGTTCAATTCGAGTTGATGACATGACCGAGCATACTGACCCACCCGTCAACCGACAAGTTCTTTACAGCAGATTGAATATTCGCTGCTGGAGCGCGCGACCTCGGCGGCCACATCGAGAATCTGGCTTTACTCGGATGACCTGCTTATTGCTCCCGAGATCGCGATAGGCCTCTGCGCGTGAATGTTGCTTGGTTTGATGGCGCTGGCCGGGCCCGTTTTCACACACAGGAAAAACTTCCTTACACCACCTGCACCACTTCCAACAACCTCGAGAATTCCAAGGCTCCTGAAGCCAGCTCACCCGTGTTTCCGGATCCGGGCACGGGCCGTGAACGGCGATTCTATAACGGCTTCTTTTTTTATGGCGTTCATCACTCCGATCCCACCGGCCGCTATTTGCTGGGACTTCGGGTTTATTTCCAGAGCCGCGATGTTCGGGCGGACGACCGTGGCGACGTCGGGTTTTATCGATCTGCGGGACGGTTTCAAATGGACGAAGATCGGCGAATCCACCGCCTGAATTGGCAGCAAGGCAACCGCCTGCAATGGCGTCCGCGCTCGAGGAAATTATCTGGAATGATCGGTCGGACGATGCCAAGAGCTTCAAAAGCCGCGCCTACCACTTTCGCACGGGCGCCCGGCGCACCTTTGCCCCGGCCCATTTACGAAGTGTCGCCCGACGGCACCACCGCCTTGACCCACGATTACGAACGCATGAACCCGTTCAAAGGCACCGAATATGTCGGGCTCGATGACCCCTACGAAAGGGAGTTCGCCCCTGAGCCAGACCGGCATCTGGAAGATGAATATGAACACCGGCAGGGCCGAGATGATCCTGTCGCTGGCAAAATGGCGGCCATCGTACCCGAAGGCAGGCCTTGCGTCGGGGCATCTGTATTTTTTCCGCGAGGGCTGGAACCCTGGGCACACGCCTGTCACATTTATCAGCGACCCCGCCAACCATCTTTTTCCAGGCCTATTCGTTGACGCCTGAAGGCGGCGATGTCATATTTATCACAACCCCAGTCATCACGCCTGGCTGGATGATGACCATATCCTGATTACGGCTGACACGCTTCTCCTGGCGTGGGCAACGCGCCGATGGGGAGGGGTATCTTGTTCAAGGACGACGGGACGGGCTAGCTGCTGAGAGCTGCTCTGGCCCCCTTTGAACTATGACGGTCACGACAGCTTCCTGACCGGCCCGGGAGCGAATGGATCTCGGACACCTACGGATCTCCGGTTATCAATACCTTTTTTGTTTCACCGGCTGACGCGACGGTTCGTTCCTTTGGCCAAATTGAAATCAACCGCCGAGGACGCGCCCAATTTCACCGGTGAATACCGCGTCGATTTGCAATCCTGCGCTTCAGCTGGACGGCCGGACTGTTTGCATTGATTCCACCTTATGAAAATCTGGGCCGGCAGATGTATGTGATCGACATCGGCCCCATCCTGATCACCCGCCCAAAACCCGTCCATGACGAACCCCGGCCAGGCCCTGCTCGTTTCGGTGGGCACCGATGGCTATATTTTCCCTTACGCCGGACTGGGACTCGAACTGCGCGCGCGTGGACACGCCGTCACCCCGGTCGTGAGCGAACACATGAACCGCTGGCCAGACGGCATGGCCTCGGCTTTCACGCGCTGGTGTCATTGAGTGAAAATCGCGCTTTGTTCGAACATCCCGATTTTTGGAATCCGTGGAAGACGGCAATTCGCTCGGCGATCCGTTGGGGCCTGTCACCTGCGACGGCAGTATGCGCTCCTGGCCGGGCTGGTCACGCCGGAGACGGTGCTCGTGGCGAATCCCGGCGTGTTCGCCGCCTGCTCAGGCACGAAACGCGCATCGGGTTCCGCTTCACGACTCTCGTACCAGCCCCGGATGATTCTTCTGTTCCATCGCGCCGCCCATCCTGCCGAACCTGCGTTCCCGTCGCGCTCCCCCGCGGCTCTGGAATCTGTTCCGGCATTTCCTCAACCTGTACGGCGATCGCTTCATCGGACGCGAATCCACCGCCTCCGCGCCGAGCTTAAGCGAAGCCCATGCGTGACGCGCGTTTTGGAGAATTGGCTTTCGGAAACAACTCTGTCCTCGGCATGTTTCCCGACTGGTTCGGTCTTCCGTAAAGCCGACTGGCCTGCGCCAATGCGCCTGACCGGCTTTCTTCTCGACGGCGGGCCGGAGCAGCACCTGCCGCCGGAACTGGTGGAGTTTTGCCAGGCGGGCCTGCCGCCCCCCGTGTTCACCTCGGCACGGGCATGGCGCGCATTCGGCCGGCCTTGCTCTGGCCGCCATCGAGGCGACAGGGATCCTGGGCGCGCGCGCCATTCTTCTGACGAAGTATCGCGATCAATTGCCAGAGTCGTTGCCGCCTGCCGGGGGAGGCATTGCGCCTTTGCCTCGTTCCAAAACTTTTTTCCCCCGTTAAAAGCCACCATCGTGCATCACGGCGGGATCGGCACCGGTGGCCAATGCCCTGGCTGCCGGTGTCCCCCAATTGATCCATCCGCTTTGCTTCGATCAAACTGACAACGGTGCGCGTGCGCAGGCTGGGCGCCGGCGATTACCTGCGCATGACACGCGGGCCGATGGGAAGCAAATCGCAGCCGCGCTAACCGCCGTGATGAATGACGAGACTCGCTTAATCATCGCGCCTGAGGCGCGTTTCTGAGAAGAAACGCTTTTGGCGTGGGAACGCCGAACCCAGCGAAACACTTGTCGGAAGCGCGAAAGACCCCCGGCGCCGCGGAACGCTGTTGTTGTTCTGGCCTTTGCTACCCTGAAGAACGATGCCGCCGCTGCTGGCCAAGATCATTTTTGTATTCGGCTATGTCGTGGCCACTTCAAAATTCGCATGCCCTAAGTGTCCGATCGCATCAGCGCGTGCCCGTCCGTTTGCACGTATCACGCGCACGGCCAGCTTGCCCTTCGGCGCCGTCATGGGCGGCTTTCTTTCAGTCAACCGGCCGCCTCCTCCCAAAGTGGTAGTGCCCCTTGGGCAAGGGCTCACCCGCGTTCCGGCGGCAACGAGGTCACACCCACAGCGACCTTCACGCAGTGGATCGGCGGCAGCGAGTCGAACAGGCAGCTCCCACTCCTCGCCGCCGTCGCGGCCCATCCAGAGCTGGCCGGTCGTGGTGCCGAAGTAGAGCGCGGGCGACTTGCAGCTCGTCGATGTCCATCGCGTCGCGCAGGACCGTGAAGTAGCTCTCCTTCTTCGGCAGCCCCTTCGCGAGCCGGCTCCACGAGCCGCCGCCGTTCTCGCTGCGCCAGACCGCGGGCGCGCCGCCCGGGCAGGTGCGCGTCGCCGGGCTCGAGCGGCAGCACGTAGACCGGTGTCCGGCGTCGTGCGGATGCACGACGATCGGGAAGCCGAAGTCGGACGGCAGGCCCTTGGCGATCGAGCGCCACGTCGTGCCGTGGTCGTCGCTGCGCAGCACGCCGATGTCCGGCCGCCGCCCGCCGGGCCCGTCCCACTCGGCCCAGCCGCCGTGGTTCTGCATGTAGAGCCGGCCGGGCGCGTCCTTGTGGCCGCACGATCTTGTGCACGCACTGGCCGAACTCGGGGTAGGGATCGGGCGCGAAGCCGGCGCCGACGCCCTGGTTCGAGGCCGTGAAGCGTCTGCGCCGCCGTCCTCGCTCAGGTAGTGGCCGCCGGTCGAGATGCCGAGGTGCACGCGGTTGCCGTCGCGCAGGATCGTGTGCATGCAGAGCCCGCCGTTGCCGGGCTGCCACTTGCGCGCGTGCTCGTGGTTGCTGATGCCGGGACCATCTCCCAGGAGTCGCCGCCGTCGCCGCTCCGGAAGAGCGACGCCGGCTCGACGCCGCACCAGAGTTCCTTCTTGCCGCTCGCCCGGCTCGAGCGACCAGATGTTGGCGAGCGCGCGGCCGTCGTCCTTCGGGAAGCGCCGGGGCCGACTTCGTCTCCTTGAAGGTCTTGCCGAGATCGGTCGAGCGCAGGACCTTCATGCCGAAGAAGGCGTTGCAGCTCGAGGCGTAGAGCCGCGGCGTGCCGCGCGTGTCGATGAGGGTCGAGTAGACGGCCACCCCCGGGCCGGAACGGACCGCGCAGCGCGAAGCTGCGGCGGGTCTTCGAGCCCTCGGCTACGAACAGCCTTTCTTGGTTCCGATGCGAAAGAACGACGCGCTCCGGCATGGTCAGCCTCCTGAGACCGCGGGCAGGTCAGACCGCGTCGCCGGGGCGCGGAGTATCCACACCTTTGGCGGTCTCCTCATATTATTGCGTTGATGAAAATATTGATGTGCCGGCGCACGGCGCCCGTGTCGTCACAAACGCCCCGGTGCAAGGACGGGTAGCGTCGTCTAATTCTTCTCGAGCAGGGCCCGCACGGTCGCCGCCGAAACGTCGAGTTCCGATGCGCTCCTCCACAATAATTGCGCAGCGGCCCGGGAATGTGCACCTGATAGGCGCGGCGCTCCGCGATGGCAGGGGCTGATGGCATGGGTCACGTACGGTTAGCGCACAGGGCCGGTTTCATGATTCATGATTTTATGCTCACGGCGGCGAGCGTCAAATAAAATGAAAATCGCTGACCCTCACGTTGCGTGAGGCCTGACAGTGCCCCAGGCCTTGGGCATCACGGTGATGTCGAACGGTGCTAACGACGACGGCTGACACCGTCGAAAGACTGGCCGCGATCTCGGGCGTGAGCGTGCGCACGCTTCATTTCTACGATGAAGCGGGCCTGGGCAAACCTGGCTCTATCGTCGGGTGCGAATGGGTACCGGCCACTACGAGGATGCCGCAAGCTCCTGACTGCTGCAGCAGGTCCTGTTCTACCGGGAGCTGGGCTTCGAGCCAGCTGAATGCAGATCAATCGTCATGCTCGGGCGGCGCGACTTCGACAAAGGTCGCGGCGCTGGTAGCGCCCACCGGAAGGTGCTGCGGAAGAAATCCCTCGGGCCGCCGCTGGAAGTTGATCGCAGACCATCGACAAGACCGATCGAGCGCCTTGAAAAAGGAAACGAGGAAAATGAAGTCGGCAAGGAATTGTTTGCGGGTTTCGACCCGAAGCAGCAGGCAGAAGCACGAGCAGCATCTGATCGACCGCTTCGGCGAGGGCGCATGCAGCGAGAGCATCGCGAAGTCGAAACTGAAGGTGAAGAAGAACTGGACGAAGGAGGATTGGGCCGCGGCCGGGATGGCCTTTGCCGAGATCCGCCTGACCCGTCGCGCTCTATGGCCGGGGCCTGCCCGTGGAATCGCCCGGTGTATGTCGTCCGCCGCCATCACCAGTGGTTGCGGCAATTCTGACGCCTGCTGCTGAGTCCTACATTGGACACAGTCAACTTCTGGTGGATTCGAACTGCGAAAGGCCTACGAAGCTACGAGGCGCGCCTGCCCGAATTCTCGGCCGCCATCAAAGTGTTCGCGGAACGCGAGTTATCGTGACGGGTTGCGCCTGCCTCAATTCGGCAGTTTCACTTTGGCGCCGTTCTTTGCGCAGGAGCTCGGATGATCTCGGCGTTCTGATGCTCGAGGCCTCGTCCAGCGCTGTGTCGCCATCGAGGTCGGTAATGCTGACGTCCGCCTTATTGGCCGGTGGAGCAATTGATCATGGCCTCATTGCCGAATGATGGCGCCAGCAAGAGAGAATATTTCCTTTTATCCTTGGCATTAGTCAACGCCCGCCTTCAAGAGGACTCTCCGCCGTGGCCAGGTGGCCGGATCATGAGCCGCATCGCAGGTCCAGCCGTATTTAAGTCACCTTGATGGTCATGTCCGCTTTGTTGCTCAACAGCAAACCGACCATGTCGCTCTTGCTGAACATGGCCGCCCAATGCAACGGCGTTAAACCGGCCTCGTCCACCTGTTCACTGCTGGTTTCTGGGACAGGAGCATTTCCGCCGCCTTCCGTTGTCCATACAGCGCCGCCCAATGCAGCGCCGTTTTGCTGTTGCTGTCCTTGGTATTTGCCAGCTTTCGATCGACTTGATAAATCCGGCGATCTTGTCGGTGTGACCAACAATTACGGCCGCGTAGATAAAACTCGGTCGCGCCCTTTCTCCAATAAATACGCCCACCATCTCGATTTTGTTGCTGAGCGCGCGGCGCAGGCCAGCACCGTCCGGCCCCGTCGTCCTTGGAATTGATGAGCCGCGGATCACGCCAGCATGGACTTGAGCGCCAGTTCTCCAAACTCCGCTGCCTTTAAGTGAAGGGGCCCGGCCTGGCTCCCGGCGCACCAAATCCTATCCAGACCATGGCCAGTGCCAGGCTGAATTTGATCCAGTGGAAAGAAAAGGCCGGGTCGTTGTCGTTGTTTTTTCATAAAAGCCATCGATCAGATTTACTCATCAGTTTTTGCCACTCGGACGCGCCAAGGGGAAGCTGGAAAAGCGCCAAGGTGCCGCAGCGTGGCCCTCCGCTGCAGCGCCTTGCACAGCCCGGTTGGGCAAAGGATCCGTTACCGCACGAGCCCGCCAGACAGCTCCCAGCTTCCTGGCGAGGGGAGCGCCTTGCGCAAATCATCCTTGCGCCTTGGTCATGTCTTCTGATTTCCCGGGCCCCGAACCTTGGCTGCTTCGCTTTATCTCGGCCTGGCTGCCTTTGTCGTCTGATGGCTTTTGCAGGGCTTCAGCCCGGCCCGCGCTGCCGCCGCCACGGTTGCGGCTGGTTGCTCCGATCGCCACGCCGCCATTGCCATCACTGCCGCCGCCATTGCCGGCCCTGCTCACCACCGCCGCGGCGCTGCCGCCCTGCCGCTGCCGAAAGCGCCAAAGCCGCCCAGACCCATCCGCGCATCGCGCTGGGCATCCATGACCTTGCCGATCAACGGCTCGATTCTTCCACCGTCACGTTTTCACCTCGAGCTGACGGGTGGTAATTGTCCATTTGCCGCCGCCGAAATTGCGCGCGGGATCGAAGTTTCCTTTGCCCCTGCGCCACGGCCGTGGTGACGAACGCCGGCCAGGAACGGGAGCCCGGCCAAGGACCAATAGATACAGCAATACGTAACTGAACGAAGTACAA
>ERZ1370068.4019-contig-3112_pt1 | contig 28304 bp, 28 predicted proteins | sample MGYA00561227_ERZ1370068 | MGnify/ENA primary metagenome ERZ1370068 (study PRJEB38410, sample SAMEA6850437) | metagenome | study: Metagenomic assessment of the ecological functions of the soil: analysis of the soil microbiota associated with the...
AACCCCGCAACCGGCTCCAACACGACCTCGGAACGAAGGCGACGACGATGACTGGTGAGTCAAGGCAGGGGAGAAAAAGCGATGACCATGCCGCTGAAGAAGCCCGGAAGGCATCAGCTGGAACGCGGCATCCGTCGAGCTTCCCGAGATACCGATGCTTCCCGCCGGGCCAGGATGATGCGCTGAGCGCGACCATCTCGGCAGTGCCTCCGACACTGGCCTAGCGCCGCTGGCAGCCAACGTCGCGACGCTGCAGGCGAAAGAGACGGATGTTCTCAGGCAGGTCTGGGCGCCGCACAGGCGGCCTACCAGAACCCGATGACGCCGGCTCGCAGTCCGTCGGCCAAACTCGTCGGCATTGCCACTTCGGCCAAGTGGGGCCAGCAGGCCGGGCAGATAGGGCAGATGGCGGGTGCGCTCCGCACAGGCGATCGGCGGGCAGACCTGGCGTGTTCGGTCAGCCTTCATCCAACAAGCGCTGCAGGGAGCCCAGGGGCGGCAAAGCGCGGCCAATCCCTCGGCGGTCAGATGTCGGACGTAAGAGCAGCGGGGCAGGTAGCCTGGAGTCCAGGCGGAGGCAGCCAGCGCGTAGCGCCGGTGCGCGATCAACGCCGTCGATCGCCCAAGGGGACGAACAAGCCGACCCAGGCGCACGAACCCCAAAGCGCGGGAGTGAGCGTGAACCGCTGCACCGTGCCGAAGCCAATGACCGCGTTGATGGCAGGACCGTCTGCATCCGATGACAGCATGGCCCGGTCGCCCGGTGAAATCGCCTCGAGCATCAACAGCATCGCGGCGAAGGCGATCTCGGCCGCAGGTTGTAGACCCGATTCAGTCGGATTGCGGACGGTCTGTGCCGGCTCGGCACGCCGGGCGGTAGGTCGGGCGCCCTGCCGGCATCGGCGCGTGTCGCCCGCTGCGGCATGATCCACCTCCACGTCTGGGAACCGCCCTCGGCACGATGCCGGCCCGGCGCGGTCGTCTGCGAGCGATGGGGTCGCCAGGCGCCTTGTCGCACGGACGATCCGGCCGCCTGCGACACCTGTTGAGCGAGTTGCTGCGCGCCCTGCATGACTTGTTGCGGAATCTGTTGCAGCCCTTGGGCCATACCTTGCAGCGGTTGCGCGATGGACTGCGCCGTCTGGCCGAGCTTGCTGCCCCACCTGGCTGACCATCTGGCCCACCATGTCGGCGCCGCCGCCCGCGCCCTGCCGAACCAGCACCGGCGAGCTCCGCCGCGCCTGGCGATCCTGCCGCACCTGCTGCTCCGACGCGTTCGCGTCCTGTATCGCCTCGGCCGCGGCCCTGAGCGTGGCGGCGCCCTTCTGGTCGCCGTGTTCGTACATCTGCGCGGCCTCTGCGGTAGCTCCGAAATGGTCTGCGCGACGTCGATGTGGCCTCGCAGCGTGCCAGCCTGCGGCCCAGCACCTGGCTCAGCGCGCGCTGACGGCCCGACGCGATCGGCCTGTGCGTGTTCTCCACCCGGAGCGCTTCTGGCGCGGCTGTCCCCAGCAACTGAGACAGCGCGGCAACGACCTGCGTCATGGATCTGGGCGTAGGACCGCACGCCGTCAGGCTGACATACAAAGGTCGTCATCTGCAGGTTCCGGTCACGCTCGGCAAATCAATCCTGTGGCCGCACGCCCGCCGTACGGCACGAATTTCCTGGCCGGGCCCGGCGTCGTGTGCTGGCTGCTTCCGGCGGCGACGGGCGCAGCCCGGCCGTGTCGCCGTCGCTGCTTGCCGATGGCGGGCTGCCGCACTTGTGGGCGCTCGCTGCCTGGGCCGCCGCAGCGGCCGCCGAGCGCTTCATGCCGATCGCATCGAACCGCGCCGACACACGTCGTTGAGCGCGGCCGGCGTCCTGTGCGACCACCGCCCGCGCGTGCTGAAGCGCCAATTGGCCCAATACGCAATCGACTTCGCCACTGAGCCGCGCGATGCCGTCGGCCGCCGGATGTCGCCGAGCCGCGCCGCGTCGTGCAATGCGCGCAGCGTGACGGCCGACTGACCGCCGCGCTCGGCACGCGCGCGCCGCGTCGCGGCGCCGCGATGCGCCCCGATGGTTGTCGCGTCGCGCCGACGTCGTCCACGCACGCGCCAGCGCCAGCTCCGGGCGCGAACAGCATCGACTTCCAGCCCAGTGCCGAGATTCGGCCCGCGACAAGATCTTTCCTGCCTCGGCTGTCTCGCCCAGCTGCCCAAGCGCCTGCGCCAGCAGCATCCACGCCAGCGGACCCCACGAGTACCCGGTCGGCGCCAACGCCGCCGCGGCCCCACGCAACAGCGCACACCGCCGACGTCGAGCTCACCCTTGGCGATCAGCACGTCGGCCACCAACACCTCACCGATCGCGCGGCCCGGCTGCTGCAGCTGCGCGAAAGTCGGTGAGCTGCTGGCCCAGCGCCTGGGCACGGTCCAGCTCACCGGCCATCACCAGCGCCGTCGTCTGACCGAAGCCGCTGGTGAACCGCAGCAGCCCGGGATGCTCCTGCCGCGATCGCCCGCTCGGCCAGCGCGTCGACCTCACCGAAGCGGCCCATCCGCGCGGAGCTCAGCGCCGCTGCGGCCGCCGCCCACCCGACCGCGGTGTCGTCGGCCGCCGGCGACGCCAGCACCTCGTCGGCGATCTGCTTGGCGCGGCTGGGGCTGCCCGCGTTCATCGCGAACGTCGCAGACAGCGCGTCGAGAGTGGTCTGCGCGGCCGGCGTCGACACCCGTCCGCGCGTCGTCCGCAGGAACGCGGTCGCCCGCTCCGGTTCGCTCAGCATCCAGAACTGGTTGGCCGCGCGCGGCAGCGCCCACGCCATCAGCTCGGTCTCGGACAGTGTCGACGGGTCGACGTCCGCGAGCACGCGCGTCGGCTTCCGGCCGCGGCCCTGCCACGCCAGCGCATAGGCCAGGGTCAGTCGCGATCGGCCAGCTCGCGGTCGATCGCTCGACGGCGGCCCGGCCCAAGCGTTCGCTGAGTTCGAGATCGCCCAGCCGCAGCGACCTCGGCCGCCGCGGCCAGACGTCGGCCACCGGCTGCGGGCTGTCGCTGTCCAGCGAGAGCACCGCGAGCCGCAACCGGTCCACCACGCCGCGGGGCGCCGAGGCGGCCAGCCGATCCACCAGCTCGGTGCGCAGCCGGCGCAGCTCGGGTCCGCCGAGCGCGTCGCGGACCGCGTCGACGAACAGCGGGTGCGCCGGACGGACGCGATCCTCGCCGATCGACGATGGCGCCCGCCGCCTCGGCGTCGGTGACGGCGTCGCGGCCCGCCAGCGCCGACAGGATCGGCCGAGCGACAGCGGGTCCTCGACCGCCAGGATACTCCAGCACCCGGTGCGCCGGGCCCGGCAGCGCCGCGACGAACTCCTCGACCAGCGTGGCCAGCCGGTTGTCGTCGTGGCCGGGCGGCTCGACGCTCGATCCGCGCCAGCAGGTCGTCCCGCCACAGCGCCGAAATCTCATCGGCGACGAGACCCGTTCGGCGCGACCGTGACGATCAGCTTCACCGCGCCGCTGACCGCCAACTGGTAGACCAGCGCCGCGGACAGCTTGTCCAGCAGATGCGCGTCGTCGACGATCAGCAGCCTGCCGTCGCCCAGCGACTCCCGCGCAGTCGCGCAGCACGGCCGCCGTCTTACCCGTGTCGGGCACCTCGATCAGGTGGCTGAAGGCGGAGAACGGAACCGCAGGCGTCGTCGCGGTAACCCAGTCGACGCGATCGAACTGCGACGCCGAGCCGCTCAGCCGCCGCGCGTGCCAGCCACGTCTTGCCGACGCCCGCAGAACCGATCGAGCACCGCCCCGGCCCGGTCGCGGACGCCCGTTTCGAGCAGTTCCAGCGCCGGTTCGTGCGGCGCGGTCACCCACTCAACAGGCACCGCCGGAGTCTATGGCTACGTTGTCCGTGTGTCCCCAGAACCCGACCGCGAATGGGCGGTCTGTGTCTACTGCGCGTCCGGGGCCGAGGCATCCCGAGCTGCTGTCGCTTGGCCGTGCCGGGTCGGAGACAGCGATCGCCGAGCGCGGCTGGACGCTGGTGTCCGGCGGCGGAAACGTCTCGGCCATGGGCGCGCTGGCCGCCGCGCGCCCGCGCGCGCGGCGGCCGCACCGTCGGCGTGATCCCGAAGGCGCTCGTGCACCGCGAGCTCGCCGACGTCGACGCCGACGAGCTCGTCGTCACCGACACCGATGCGGGAACGCAAGCAGGTGATGGAGGACCGCGCCGACGCGTTCATCGCGCTGCCCGGCGGCATCGGCACGCTCGAGGAGTTCTTCGAAGCGTGGACCGCCGGCTATCTGGGTATGCACGACAAGCCGGTGGTCATGCTCGACCCGATCGGGCATTACGACGGGCTGCTGGCCTGGCTGGCACGGGCTGGTCGACAGCGGTTACGTCAGCCAGAAGTGCGCTGGACCGGCTGGTCGTGGTCGACGACGTCGACGCTGCGCTGGCGGCCTGCGCACCGGCCACGTGATGGCGATCACCCGCGTCGATAGGTGTGTTCGCACAGACGAACACCGGAGGGACGCACCGCATGACCGACCAGAAATCGGGGACCCGCAGCAGCGTCGGGCTGCTCGACATCGCCACCGCGTGCCCGGCGCTGCTGATGGACGCGCCGACCATCGCTGCGCGGTGCGCATCACCGGATTCATGGCGCGCCCGTCGGCGAAGACGTCCATCGGCAAGGTGTTCCAGGACCGCGCGGCACGCTACGCCGACAAGGTGTTCATCAAGTTCGACGACCAGCAGCTGACCTACCGGCAGGCCAACGAGACCGTCAACCGCTACGCCGCCGTGCTGGCCGCGCGCGGTGTCGGCGCACGGCGACGTCGTCGGCATCATGCTGCGCAACTCACCGCGAGTCGGTGCTGCTGATGCTGGCGGCGGTCAAGTGCGGCGCGATCGCCGGAATGCTCAACTACCACCAGCGCGGCGACGTGCTCAAGCACAGCATCGGGCTGCTCGACGCCAAGGCCATCGTCGCCGAGACCGACTTCGTCGAGCCGATCACCGAAAGCGGCGCCGACACCGACCGGACTGATCACGCTCGACGAGCTGCAGCGGCTGGCGGCCACCGCGCCGACCGGCAACCCGGCGACGACCGCGGCCGGTGCTGGCCAAGGACAAGGCGTTCTACATCTTCACCTCGGGCACCACCGGGATGCCGAAGGCCAGCGTGATGACGCACTACCGGCTGGCTGCGCGCGCTGGCCGGGTTCGGCGGCCTCGGCATGCGGCTGACCAGCAACGACACCCTGTACTGCTGCCTGCCGCTCTACCACAACAACGCGCTGACGGTCGCGCGTGTCCTCGGTGCTGAACTCCGGGCGCGACGCTGGCGCTGGGCAAGTCGTTCTCGGCGTCGAAGTTCTGGGACGAGGTCATCCGCTACGACGCCACCGCGTTCATCTACATCGGCGAGATCTGCGCCTATCTGCTCAACCAGCCGCCCAAGCCGACCGACCGCCAGCACAAGGTGCGGGTGATCATCGGCAACGGGCTGCGGCCGGCGATCTGGGACGAGTTCACCGAGCGGTTCGGCATCGAGCGGGTGTGCGAGTTCTACGCCGCCAGCGAGGGCAACACCGCGCTTCGTCAACGTGCTCAACGTCGACAAGACCACCGGGATCTGCCCGACGCCGGTGGCGTTCGTCGAGTACGACGACGACACCGGCGAGCCGATGCGCGGCGAGGACGGCCGGGTGCGCAAGGTCGAAGACCGGCGAGCCGGGACTGCTGCTGTCGAAGGTCAGCAGCTTCCAGCCGTTCGACGGCTACACCGACAGAGAGGCCAGTGAAAGAAGTTGGTGCGCAACGCTTTCGTGATGGCGACGTCTGGTTCAACACCGGCGACCTGATGCGCTCGCAGGGCTTCGGGCACGCCGCGTTCACCGACCGGCTCGGCGACACCTTCCGGTGGAAGGGCGAGAACGTCGCCACCACCGAGGTCGAGGCCGCGGTTGTCCACCGACTCAGCAGGTCGAGGAGGCAACGGTGTTCGGCGTCGAGGTGCCCGGCACCGGCGGCCGCGCGGGCATGGCGGCGATTCAGCTCAAGGAGGGCGAGGAGTTCGACGGCAAGGCGCTGGCCAAGGCGGCCTACGGAGCAGCTGCCGGCCTACGCCGTGCCGCTGTTCGTCCGTGTCGTCAGGGAGCTGGCGCACACGTCGACCTTCAAGAGCCAGAAGGTCGACCTGCGCAAGGAGGGCTACGGCTCGCGGACGTCGCAACGGACCCGATCTACGTGCTGGCCGGCCGCGACGAGGGCTACGTGCCGTTCTACGACGAGTACCCGACCGAGGTCGACGACGGCAAGAAGCCCAGATAGCGATTTGGCGCGCTAACGCCCGCTGAGCGACCGTAGGCGACGCCGAGATCACTGGGCCAGGCACTATGGAGGCGTGTTGTCGACCTTCTGCGGCCGCCCGGTGGCCGGCGATCGCGCGCTGATCATGGCGATCGTGAACCGGACACCGGACTCGTTCTACGACCGCGGCGCCACCTTCACCGATGAGGCGGCCAAGGCGGCGGCTCACCGGGTGATCGACGAGGGCGCCGACGTCGTCGACGTCGGCGGCGTCGAAGGCCGGACCAGGCGACGACGGTCGACGTCGACGAGGAGATCGCCCGCGTCGTGCCGTTCATCGAGTGGCTGCGCGACACCTTCCCCGATCAGCTGATCAGCGTCGACACCTGGCGCTCGGCGGTGGCCAAGCAGGCCTGCGCCGCCGGTGCCGACCTGATCAACGACACCTGGGGCGGCACTGACCCGGCCTTGCCGAGGTCGCCGCCGAGTTCGGGGCCGGCCTGGTGTGCTCGCACACCGGCGGTGCGACGCCGCGGACACGACCGTTCCGGGTCAACTACGGCACCTCGAGCGCGGCGTCGTCGACGACGTGCATCGCCGAGGTGACCGCCGCGGCCGAGCGCGCGGTGGCCGTCGGGGTGGCGCGTGACGCGGTGTTAATCGACCCGACTCACGATTTCGGCAAGAACACTTATCACGGTCTTAGTTTGTTGCGCCACGTAAAAGACCTTGTAAAAACTGGATGGCCGGTCCTGATGGCACTGAGCAACAAAGATTTCGTCGGGGAAACTCTGGGTGTGGGTCTGACCGAACGCCTGGAAGGCACCCTGGCCGCGACCGCCCTGGCCGCCGCCGAGACGGGGCCGCCATGTTCCGGGTGCATGAGGTCGGGCCCACGCGACGCGTGCTGGAAATGGTCGCGTCGATCCAGGGCGTGCGTCCGCCGACGCGCACGGTGAGGGACTGGCATGACACTGACACCAGAACTGCACCGGCACGGACGTCGTCACCGGGAGATGGCTGACCGACCACAGCTGGAACCGGCCGTCGTGGACGATCGCCGAACTGGAGGCCGCCAAGGCCGGCCGCACCATCTCGGTGGTGCTGCCCGCCCTCAACGAGGAAGAAACCGTCGGCAGCGTCGTCGAGACCATCACGCCGCTGCTCGGCGGGCTGGTCGACGAGCTGATCGTGCTGGACTCCGGCTCCACCGACGACACCGAGATCAGGGCCGTTGCCGCCGGTGCGCGGGTGATCAGCCGCGAGATCGCGCTGCCCGAGGTCGAGCCGCAACCCGGCAAGGGTGAGGTGCTGTGGCGGTCGCTGGCCGCGACCACCGGCGACATCATCGTGTTCGTCGACTCCGACCTGATCGACCCGACCCGATGTTCGTGCCCAAGCTGGTCGGCCCGCTGCTGACCACCGAGGGCGTGCACCTGGTCAAGGGCTTCTACCGGCGGCCGCTGAAGGTCAGCGGCAGCGAGGACGCCAACGGCGGCGGCCGGGTCACCGAGCTGGTCGCGCGCCCGCTGCTCGCGTCGCTGCGACCCGAACTGAGCTGCCTGATGCAGCCGCTGGGCGGCGAATACGCCGGCACCCGCGAGCTGCTGACCTCGCGTGCCGTTCGCGCCGGGCTACGGCGTGGAGATCGGGCTGCTGATCGACACCTACGACCGGCTGGGCCTGACGCCATCGCCCAGGTGAACCTCGGCGTGCGCACGCACCGCAACCGGCCGCTGACCGAACTCGCGTCGATGAGCCGCCAGGTCATCGCCACCCTGCTGTCACGCTGCGGCGTTCCGGACTCCGGGTGGCGCTGACGCAGTTCTTCGCCGACGGCGACGACTACACCCCGCGCACCTCGTCGGTGTCGCTGGACGACCGCCCGCCGATGATCACGCTGCGCGGATAGCATCGCGCCGCGACGCCGTATCCCCGCGAGCGGGTGGACCCCAGCTTGCGGGGGAGTGCCCGCAGTCGGGGCCGTCGGGCAGTATCGACAGCGTGACCTTGGTTCTGCTGTACCTGGTAGTGCTGATCCTGGTGGCCATCGTGCTGTTCGGGCTCGGCAGCGTGCTGTTCGGCCGCGGTGAGCCGTTGCCGCCGCTGCCGCGCGCCACCACCGCCACCGTGTTGCCGGCCTCCGGCGTCACCGGCGCCGACGTCGACGCCGTCAAGTTCACCCAGACGCTGCGCGGCTACAAGACCAGCGAGGTCGACTGGGTGCTCGACCGGCTCGGCCAGGAGCTCGACCTGCTGCGCGGCCAGCTCGCCGCGGTGCGCGCGGCCCACGGCGCTCGACGACGACACCGAAGGATGCCGATGAGCCGGTCGAAGGTGGCGCGCCACGCGCTGCCCTCGATGGCGAGGACGACTCGTGACCGTCGAAGACGACGGCCGCACCCGCTGCGGTTGGATCGACCAAACACGTTTGGCCCCAGCCGATTTCGTCCTCTACCGGGACTACCACGACACCGAGTGGGGGCAGCCGCTGCGCGAATCCGCGGCGCTGTTCGAGCGGATCAGCCTCGAGGCGTTCCAGAGCGGCCTGTCGTGGCTGATCATCCTGCGCAAGCGGGAGAACTTCCGCCGCGCGTTCCACGGGTTCGACGTCGAACGCATCGCCCGCTACACCAAACGCGACATCGACCGGCTGATGGCCGACACCGGGATCGTGCGCAACCGCGCTGAAGATCGAGGCCACCATCGCCAACGCGCGTGCTGTCTGCCGACCTCGACGTCGATCTCGGTGAGTTGCTGTGGTCGTTCGCGCCGCCGCCGCGTCCACGACCCGCCGACCTGTCCCAGGTTCCCTGCGGTGACTCCGGAATCGACCGCGATGGCCAAGGAACTGAAGCGCCGCGGCTTCCGATTCGTCGGCCCGACGACGGCCTACGCGTTGATGCAGGCCACCGGAATGGTCGACGACCACATCGCGGACTGCTGGGTTCCCGCTGGTCGCTGACGCGCCGTAACGGCGGTCATAGCCGGGTCTTTGCACACCGAACGCCGCGGATAGGGAACAATAGGGGAAGATCTGTACACGCCGCTGACGCGGGCCGGCTCATGTGGAGGGAGCACTCGATGGCGGCGATGAAGCCCCGGACCGGCGACGGTCCGCTGGAAGCAACCAAGGAGGGGCGCGGCATCGTGATGCGGGTACCACTGGAAGGCGGCGGCCGACTCGTCGTCGAACTCACTCCCGAGGAAGCGGCCGCCCTCGGCGACGAGCTCAAGGGCGTCACCATAGCCAGCGACTTCGGCGTGCATCGGCTTGCGGTGAGCGCGAGCCGTCCACGCCGAAATCTCATGAAGACACCTTTCGATAGATCTCCAAGGTCTGCTCGGCGATGTGCGCCCAGGAAAATTCTTGGATACAGCGCTGCCGCCCGGCCTGGCCGTACTGGCGGCGCTGTCTCCGGATCGGCCACCAGCGAGTTGACCGCGCCTCGGCCAGCCGCCGCTCGAAGAACGCCGGGTCGCCGGCGTCGTAGTGCACCAGCAGACCCGTCTGACGGTCCGCGACCACCTCCGGTATGCCGCCGACGTCGGAGGCGACCACGGCCGTCGCGCACGCCATCGCCTCCAGGTTCACGATCCCCAACGGCTCATACACCGACGGACACACGAAAACCGTTGCTGCTGAGAGTATTTCGCGGATCTTGCCGATGGGCAGCATCTCGCGAACCCAGAACACGCCGCTGCGGGCGCGCGCCAGCTCCTGCACCGCCGACGTCACCTCGGCCGCGATCTCCGGGTGTCCGGTGCACCCGCGCACAGCACCAGCTGGATCTCGGGCGCGAAGTGGTGGGCGCGCCGCGATCAGATGCGCGACGCCCTTCTGCCGGGTGATCCGCCCGACGAAGGCCACGATCGGGCGAGTCAGGTCGACGCCGAGCTCCTCGAGCACCGAGTCGCCGGGCTCGCGTCCGCGCCTCTCCCGCCTTCGCTCCTGCGCGACCGGAAACCAGACGTCGGTGTCGATCCCGTTGCGCACCACGTGCACCCGGTTGGGATCGAGCGCGGGATAGGTCTGCAGGACGTCGTCGCGCATGCCGGAGCTGACCGCGATCACCGCGTCGGCGGCCTCGACCGCGGTCTTCCACCCACGACGACACCCGGTACCCGCCGCCGAGTTGTTCGGCCTTCCACGGCCGCATCGGTTCGAGCGAATGCGCGGTCAGCACGTGCGGAATGCCGTACAGCAGCGCGGCTGAGGTGCCCGGCCAGGCCGGTGTACCAGGTGTGCGAATGCACGACGGTGGCGCTTCCGGCGCGCCGTTGACCATGCTGCAGGTCCGCCGACAGCGTCGACAGCGCCGGGTTGGCGCCCTTGAGCGCCGGATCGGGCTGCGCCACGATCGCGCCCGGACGCGGCGCCCCATGCAGTGCACGTCGACCTCGCACAGATGGCGCAGCTGCGCGACAAGCTCGGTGACGTGCACCCCGCCCCGCCGTAGACCTCGGGCGGATACTCCCGAGTCATCATCGCCACCCGCATGGTGACGACGGTATCCAAATGTGGGCCCTGGCGTCCGCATGAACTTCGTTTTGATCGCGACAGACGCCAAATACCTTGACCGACAGAACGCGATCAATAGCCGCCAATGCCTAGCCGCGGCGTGAACGTGCAGATAGGTTTGGGTCATGAGGGAGTTGCCACACGTCCTCGGCATCGTCCTGGCCGGCGGGGAAGGCAAGCGGCTCTATCCACTGACGGCCGACCGCGCCAAACCGGCGGTTCCGTTCGGCGGCGCCTACCGGCTGATCGACTTCGTGCTGTCCAATCTGGTCAACGCGCGATACCTGCGAATCTGCGTGCTCACCCAATACAAGTCGCATTCGCTGGATCGCCACATCTCGCAGAACTGGCGGCTGTCCGGGCTTGCCGGCGAGTACATCACCCGGTGCCGGCCCAGCAGCGGCTCGGCCCGCGCTGGTACACCGGCTCTGCCGACGCGATCTATCAGTCGCTGAACCTGATCTACGACGAGGACCCTGACTACATCGTCGTGTTCGGCGCCGACCACGTGTACCGCATGGATCCCGAGCAGATGGTCCAGTTCCACATCGAGAGCGGCGCGGGCGCGACGGTCGCGGGCATCCGGGTGCCGCGGGCCGAGGCCACCGCGTTCGGCTGCATCGACGCCGACGAGTCCGGCCGCATCCGCGAGTTCCATCGAGAAGCCGGCCGACCCGCCGGGCACGCCCGACGACCCCGAGCAGACGTTCGTGTCGATGGGCAACTACATCTTCACCACGAAGGTGCTCATCGACGCGATCCGCGCCGACGCCGACGACGACCACTCCGATCACGACATGGGCGGCGACATCATCCCGCGGCTGGTCGGCGACGGCATGGCCGCCGTCTACGACTTCCACAACAACGAGGTGCCCGGCGCCACCGAACGCGACCACGGCTACTGGCGCGACGTCGGGACGCTCGACGCGTTCTACGACGCGCACATGGACCTGGTGTCGGTGCACCCGGTGTTCAACCTCTACAACAAGCGCTGGCCGATCCGCGGCGAGTCGGAGATGCTGGCGCCGGCGAAGTTCGTCAACGGCGGCTCGGCGCAGGAGTCCGTGGTCGGCGCGGGCAGCATCATTTCGGCTGCGTCGGTACGCAATTCGGTGCTGTCGTCCAACGTCGTGGTCGACGACGGCGCGATCGTGGAGGGCAGCGTGATCATGCCGGGCGCCCGGGTGGGCCGCGGCGCGGTGGTGCGCCACGCGATCCTGGACAAGAACGTCGTCGTGGGGCCGGGCGAGATGGTCGGCGTGGATCTGGAGAAGGACCGCGACCGGTTTGCGATCAGCGCAGGGGAGTGGTCGCCGTCGGTAAGGGCGTCTGGATCTCAGCCGCTGCGCGCTGCGTTTGCGTCGTCGCCGACGCACGATCCGGACCACCGCCCACACCAGCACGAGCACGGCCACCAGCACCAGCACCGGTACCAGGATCGCCAGGAAGACCAGCCCGACGCTGGTGATGTCCTCGACGGTGGACAGCACCGGCGCGGCCATCCCCGCGGTGGCGACATTGGCCGCAGGCCGCACCGTCGACTTCGTCAGCGACACCACCAGCGCGGTGACCACGCCGATGGCGACGGGAATCCACTGACCCGAGTGCGCGAACGCGCCGGGATCGGTCACCGCGGACGTCTGCGCGGCCGTGCCGCGACCCGAACACGATGCCGCCTGCCGTCGGCCGGACGAACGTCTGGATCGGCGTCGTTGATGCTGTCGAGCGCGGGGATCTTGTCGGCGACGATCTCGACGACCAGCAGCGCGGCGACGATCGTCATGACCCAGCCGTTCTCCAGCCAGGCCCAGCCGTGCGGCAGCGTCACCAGGTCGGTGAACCGCGACAGCAGGCCGAGCGCCAGCAGCGGGATGTAGGCGTTGAGTCCCGCCGCGGTGGCCAGCCCGAAGCCGGTCAGCAGTTCCACATACGCATTATCAGTCGCAGTCAGCACGGCCAAATTGAAGCTGCTCAGCCGCTGCGGGTCGGCGTCGATGTCGATCTCGGTGATCTTGTCGCCGACGACGCTGAAGCGCAGCACCAGCGCCAGCTTCCCTGGGGGCGACGACGATGCCGACGGCGCCGTCCACCAACGCGGGCTCGGCGAACCGCGCGTTGGCCGAGAAGGCGCGCGCATTGGCGGCCACCGCCTGCGCGCCGCGGATCGTCGTCGGGGTGCCTGCCGCGGTGGCGTCGACGTGCAGCACCACGTCGCCGTCGAGCACCGCCAGCAGCGCATCGAAGTCACCGTCGCGGGCGGCGGCGAGGAACGCGTCGACGAGTCGGCGTTGGCGCACCAAATCCGTTGCGGGATCTGGGAGTTTTACCGCGCACGCGGCGACGGCGCGCGCGGCCGGCGAGTTGCGCGGCGGTGTTCTCGGAGCGGCCCACGATCGGCGCGATCTCGGCGTACGGCAGGTCGAACATGTCGTGCAGCACGAACGCGAGCCGCTCGGCCGGCGTACAGGGTCTGAGGATGACGAGCAGCGCCACGCCGATGGAGTCGGCAAGCACCGCTTCCTGCTTCGGGGTCGACGGCATCGGGCGCGGCGACGGGCTCGGTGCCTCGTCGAGCGGCTCTCGCGTCGCGCGCTGCGGGCCCGCAGCATGTCCAGGCAGATGCGCGCGACGACCGTCGTCAGCCAGCCGCGCAGATTGCGCACGTCGCCGACGTCGGTGCGGTCCATCCGCAGCCACGCTTCCTGCACGGCGTCGTCGGCCTCGGTCAGCGAGCCCAGCATGCGGTAGGCGACCGCCCGCAGGTGCGGACGGTGCTCTTCAAATGGCTTCGCCGTGCACCTCGCACCTCCTCCCGTCATGATTCCGCTCTTCCGCATCCGTCATCTCTATGACGGATGACGAGCCCGTTGGCATGACAGGAAGGGATGACATGAGGACACTGCGGGCGGTGTTCGTTGTACACGGACTGATCACGCTGGCCGGCGCGTTCGTGTTGACCGTGTTTCCACCGCGATCCCGTCGGCGGTCGGGCATCACGATCGACGCGACCCGACTATCTGCTCGTCTATCTCGTCGCCGCGGCCGGAGCTCGCCGTCGCGGTGCTGTCGTTCGGCGCTATCCGCATCACCGACTGGGCGGCCCTGCGGCTCATCGTGACGACGCTCGTGGTGCTGCATGCGGCAAGCGGCGTACTCGATCTCGTCTACATGGGGCAGACCGAAGTCAACGGCACGCTGATGGTCGAACACCGTGCTTCGGTTCACGGTGCGTTGCAGTGTTCCTCGCTGTATGGCGGGCATGCCCGTCCTCACCACACACCGGGTACCAGTCGGTAGTGCACCTTCTGCGTGTATTCGCGATAGCCGACGAGCTCATCCTTGAGCATCTTCTCCTCGTCGCCGATGCGGTAGCCCAGCGCCGACCAGCGGGGACAGATGGTCAGCGAGTCCCCAGTAGGAGTCGAGCGCCAGCGGCGTGCCGATCATCATGATCAGCGTCCCGACGTACATGGGATGCCGGACAAGGCCATACAACCCGGTAGAGACCACGGTCTGCTCCGCCTCCGACCGTGACGGTGGCGGCCGCATAGCTGTTCTGGATGACCACCAACATCGCGATGCCGAGGCCGACGGCGACCAGAACATCGCCGACAAGCACGACCGCCGTCGGCACCTGCGACCAACCGAATCGATGGTCGAGGGCGCTGACGACCAGCACCGCCATCACCGACAGGATCGTGCCGGAAATGGCGATCCTCTGTGCGGTTCTGGTTTCGGCCGCCGGACCCGGCGCGCATGCGACGCTGCAAGCGCTTCGGGATTCTTCACCGCGAGGTAGATGGACGGGATGGTCGTGACGACGGCGAAGACGGCGATGAAAAGCCATGCCTGCCAGTAGTTCAACGTGCCCGGCGGGCCAGAACAGCAGCACGCCGAAGAAAACGAGTCCGAAGAGGCTGCGATGCCATCATCTGAAGAACGATCTTCATGATTTCTCCTGTTTTCCTGTGCACTCACCAGACGTACGGCACCAGTCGGTAGTGCACCGTTTGCGCGTAATCGGGATAGCCGGCGAGGTCCTGGGTGAGCACCTTCTCTCGTCAAGGATCCGGATGGCGAGCACGGCCAGTCCCGGAATCACGAAGAGCAGTCCCCAATACGAGCCGAGCGCCAGCGGAATGCCGACCATCAACACGACATTGCCGAAGTACATCGGGTGCCGGACAAGCCGTACAAGCCCGTCGAGACCAGTTCTTGTCCGGACTCGACCGTGATGTTGGCCGACGCATAGCTGTTCTGGATCACGACGAGCATCGCGATGCCGAGTCCCAACGCCACCAGCACGTCGCCGATCACCGAGATCGCTGCGGGCACGCTGCGACCAGCCGAAGCGAAGTCCAACGCGCTCACCACGATCGTCGCCCCAAGTGACACGAACGCGAACGAGATGATGAGCTTCTGCAGGGTCTGGTCTCCGCGGCAGGTCCGGCCTGCATCCGCCGCTTGAGGGCCGCCGGGTCCGTCGCAGCCAGGTAGAAGCTGGGATCGGTCGTCGCCGCGGCGAACACCGCGATGAAGGCCCATCCCTGCCAGTAGTCGAACGTGCCTGCCGGCCAGAACACCAGCAGCCCGAACACGACCAGTCCGATCAGCGTGGACGCAATTGCCTGATAGAGCGATCTTCATGATTCCTCTTTTCGATCGCGTTGAACCGTCACCAGCACGTGGGCACCAACCGGGAATGCACTTTCTCGGTGTATTCGCGGTAGCCGGCCAGTTCTGCCGTCAGCGCCTTCTCCTCGTCGAAAATGCGAGCGGCGAGAAGGACCAGCAGCGGGAGCGACGAACGACGAGCCCCCAATAGGAATCGAGCGCAAGGGGGATGCCGATGAGCATGACGAGACCGCCGAAGTACATCGGATGCCGCACGAACCGCAGTACAGTCCGGTGGACACCACCTTCTGGTCCGACTTCGACGGTGATATTGCGCGGCGGCGTAGCTGTTTTGCACGACTACGAGCATGCGTGATGCCAAGCCCAACCGCTACCAGCACATCGCCGATGAGCACAACCGCCGTAGGCACGTTCGACCAGCCGAATCGATGGTCGAACGCGGAGACAACCAGCAGGGCGAAGAACATCAGGACCACGCCGGAACTGACGATCTTCTGTACGCGGCCTGGATTCATGGGCCGGCCCTGCATGCATCCGCCGCTCGAAGCACCTCCGGGTTCTTCATTCCCACGTAGACGGTGTAGATCGCCGACAGGACTACGAATATGCCGAGGAAGACCCATGCCTGCCAGTAGTCGAACGTGCCAGCCGGCCAGAACAACGCCAGGCCGATCAGCGCAAAGTCCAAGCACTGAGTGACACCGTTACTTGAAGCGCGGTCTTCATGTCCTCTCCTCTTTCTCTCTTTGCGCGCCAGGCTTGACGTCATCACCAGACGAACGGCATCAGCCGATAGTGCACGTCACGCGTGTAGTCCGAGGTATCCGTCCAGTTCCTCCTTGAGCATCTTTTTCTTCGTCGAGGATGCGGAAGGCGAAGGCAAACGTGGCTGGGATGAGGACGAGAAGCCCCCAATAGGAGCCAAGGGCGAAGCGGCGTGCCCACCAAGATCGATCAAGGATCCCGACGTACATCGGATGCCGGACCAGTCCGTACAGTCCCGTGGAGACCACTCTCTGGTCCGCTTCCACCGTGATATTGGCTGCCGCATAACCGTTCTGGACGATCACGGCAGAACGTGATGGCGATTCCAACGGCGACGACGACGTCGCCGATCAAGGGAGACCACCATGGGGACTTCGCGACCACCCGAAGCGGTGGTCGACCGCGCTGACCACCATCGCTGCCGGAAATGACAGCAACGTGCACGAGCTTGCGATCTTTTGTGCACTCCGGGTTTCCGCAGTCGGGCCGCCGCGCATGCGCCGCTGAAGGGCTGCCGGATTCTTCACCGCCAGGTAGACAGTGGGCACGGCTGATGCCGACAACGAACACGGCGATGAGCACCCATGCTTGCCAGTAATCGAATGTGCCTGCGGGCGAGAACAACAACGCGCCGAACAGCACAAGCGCGATAGAGCTTGACACCACAGCGTTTGAGTACCGAGCTTCACGATCGCATCGTCTCGTTTCAGATTGCGTCGCGGCTGCGATAGATCCAGCCGGCGAGGAGTGTTAGTGCTGCGGCGACGACGACCATCACGACGAGCGCGGTGACGGGCACGCTCAACGGCACCGTGGTGCGTCCGACCGGCGACGAGGTCGATGAGCCATCGCGGCAGTCGCAGCAGCGCGCCGAGATACAGCGACACCGACAACGAATGTGACTGCGAGCCAACCGATCCACGCATGCCGCACGCGCGACGGCCACGCGCCGCGACGCCGGCAAGCACGGCCATGGCGGGCACGTACGCCAGCCCGGCCAACGTCAACTTCACAATGGTTCCGGGCTCGCCGAGCGGTAGGCCACGCGCCCAGGCCGTTGCCCAGGCCCGCGAAGAACATCAGCACGATCGACCCCACTCAGCGCGGCCGCCACCGCGGTTCCCAGCCATTTCCATCGCGACACCGCGCCGGCCAGCACCGCCTCGCCTAGGCCTGACTTCCTCGTCGTTGTACACACCGCAGTACGGCGCTGACGACGTACGCGGTGGCGGCGGCGGCCAGGAACTGCGTCAACGTCGTGTACACGCCGTCATTGCCCTGTGTGGCGAGCACGCGGGCGAGTAGTTCGTTGTCCTTCGCCGCGTCGAGCAGCGACTTGGTCATTGAGCCAAATGCCAAGCCCGCCAGGAACAGTCCGACCGTCCAGCCGATGGTTTGGCCCCGCTGCAGCGTGAGGTGCAGGCCGAACGCCGTCGTGATCGGACGCGCGTTCGGCTGCTCACCGGTGGATGGGATGTTGCCGTCGTCGTACTGTCGCCTGCTTTCCAACCAAGCCGCCAGCGCCATCAGCCCGATCGCGAGTGCCACCAGCAGAGCGAACGGCCACCAGCGCAGGTCGACGAACGGGCGCATCTGCTGAGCCCAGGCGATGGGGGAGAACCAGCTCAGGGCGCTGCCGGAGTTGTTGATGACGTCCCCGATGCCGCGCACCAGCACGGCCACCGCCAGCGCGGCCATCGCCGCTCCGGTCGCGGTCCGCGCCTGCCGCCACAGCTGCGCCGTGACCGCGGCCACCGCGCCGAACACCATGGCCGCTCCGGTGATGCCGAGGCACATCGCCGCGGTGTCGACGACCCGGAAGCCCGTCGAAGCCATCGCCAGTGTCATGGTGACCGCCAGAACGGCGTTCACTCCGCCGACGAGGATCAGCGCGGCATACGTGCGGGCATAACGGCCGACGACCGATGACAGCACCAATTCGGCTATGCCGTTTTCCTCCTCGGCACGGCGGTGTCGGATGACGGTGCTGATGGCGAGGATCGACGCCGCGACGATCAGCGTGAGCATCAGCTCGTTGGCCATCATCGCGCCGAGGTCGGTCTCGTTGCCGCCAAACATGGGCCCGCCCAATATCATTCCGGCGGGCGTCTTGAGCAGGTTGACCCGCGCCAGCCGCTGCGCCTCTTCAGGGTAGGCCAGTTTGACCGCGTTCGGGGCGTAGACCATCATCAGCGTCAGGACCGCGATCCATACGGACAGCCGGACCGCGGTCGCAGCGCGCAAGGCCAAGCAGGCTGGGAACACCGGTGAACGGCGATGCCGGCTGGGCCGCTTCGTGCCGCCCGGCGCGTGGCGCGACAGTAGCGGTGGTCATCGGTTCACTCCTGGTACTCGCGCAGGAACAGATCCTCCAGCGACGCCGGTGTCACGGTCAGCTCCTCGATGCCGAGTTCGGTGAGATGCTCCATGGTGAAGTCCAGGTCGTTGCGGTCCACCGAGAACTGGACGCACGACCGTCTGACCGCTGAAGTCGTGCACGTACGGAACCTGCTGCAGCGCACGGACGTCACCCTCGGCTGCGCACCGTGATGGTGGTGCGCATCAGGTGTCGCAGCTCCTCGAGCGTGCCGGACTTCACCGCGCGGCCGGCGCGGATGATCGTGACGTTGTCGCAGAGCTTCTCCACCTCGGCGAGGATGTGGCTGGAGAGCAGCACGGCGGCACCGCGGTCGGCTACCTCTTCGACACAGGTCTGAAACGCCTTCTCCATCAACGGGTCCAGGCCCGAGGTCGGCTCGTCGAGGATGTAGAGCTCGGCATTGGTGGAGAACGCGGCCACGATGGCCACCTTCTGCCGGTTGCCCTTCGAATAGGTGCGCGCCTTCTTGTGCGGGTCGAGTTCGAACCGCTCGATCAGCTGGTCGCGGCGTCGGGTGTCGACGCCGTTGCCGCGCAGGCGGGCCAGAAAGTCGATGGCCTGCAGACCGGTCAGGTTGGGCCACAACGTCACATCGCCGGGCACGTAGGCGATCCGCCGGTGCAGCGCCGACCGCGTCGCGCCAGGGATCGCCGCCGAGCAGCCGCACGGTTCCGCCGTCGGCGCGGAGCAGACCGAGCAGCACCCGGATGGTGGTGGACTTGCCCGCGCCGTTCGGTCCGAGAAAGCCGGTGATGTCACCCGGAGCGACGGTCAGGTCGAGGCCGTCGAGCGCCTTCGGTGCGGCCGAAAGACTTGGACAGACCGCTGGATTTCGACAGCGAGCTGCGACCGTGTGGTGTTAGCCCGCAGCTGGGACCCGGTTGCTTGAGCCGTCATCGCCTTCTCTCCTTCGTTGGATGTGGAAACGGGATGCCTTTTTCACGCGTTTCAAGGAATGCGTCGTACATCGTCGAGTCGGCCATCAGCCCCTCGGTGTAGATCTCGAGGGCGGGCAGCACCATCTCCTCGCCGTAGTCGCGCAGGACGGCGCGCAGATCGGTTGGGTTGTCGTGCATTTGCAGATACAGGCAGAAAGCTGCCGCCGCTCGATGATGCCGAGGTACTTTGCCCGGGCGCGCGGGTCGCGCTCGGCTTCGAGCAGGCCGTTCCGCACACCTTCTTCCAGGTACTGCTCGGCGTCGTCGATCATCTTGCGCCACAACATCTTTGCGAGCTCGCTGCCGGACTGCATGCTGCGCACCAGGTAGGCCATCAACGGCGCGTAGGACTCGATCTCGGCCATCTGGGCGAACCAGTCCGCAGGGTCCTTGGTCTGCAACGACGCCGACTTGCCGGTGCGGATCTCCTCGGCGATGTAGTCGTCGCACGCCTTCCGCAGGCCTTCCTTGGAACCGAAGTGATGGATCACCAGCGCGGCGGACACGCCCGCGGCCTCGGCGATGCTCCGAAGCCCGACGTTGAACCCGTGTTCGACCCCACTGCTCGATCGCGGCGTCGCGGATCCGGGCGACGGCCGTTCGATCGTCTGACGCTGAACGCATGTTTAGTACGCTAAACGCGCGTTCAGCGGCACGGTCAAGCACCCACGCCGTCAGGAATCCGTAAATGCGTCGATCTGCCGAGCGTAGATTAGTCGCGCTGCAGCGCAAGATTCACGCCGGAATTCGCATTCGCGAAGAAAGTCAGTCGCGGGCGGCGGCGAGCAGGCCGTCGCCGAGCGGGACGAGCACCGGAGTCAGCCGCTCGTCCTCGGCGATCAGCCGCGCCGCCTCACGCACGGCGCTGACCTCGGCATCCTTGGCGTTCGCGTCGCCGGCACGCCCGCCGAGTGCCGCCCGATGCACGACGATCGCGCCACCGGGCCGTAGCAGCCGCACCCCTTCGACGACGAACTGCGGCTGGTCGATCGGATCGCCGTCGATGAACACCAGGTCGTAGGACTCGTCGGCCAGCCGGGTGAGCACCTCCTGCGCCCGGCCGCTGATCAACCGGGTCCGCGACGGCCCTACGCCGGCCTCGGTGAACGCCTGCTTGGCCAGGCGCTGATGCTCGGGTTCGACGTCGATCGTGGTCAGCACGCCGTCCTCGCGCATGCCTGAGAGCAACCACAACCCGCTGACACCCGCGCCCGTGCCGACCTCGACGACCGCCTTGGCGCCGGTCAGTTTGGCCAGCACACACAGCAGGGCGCCGACCGCCGGAGTGACCGCGCCTGCGCCGATGTCGACGGCCCGCTCACGGGCGGCCGCGACGATGGCGTCCTCGGAGATCGAACCCTCGGCGTGCGTGACGATCGATTCGGCGCGGCTGCGCGGCGCACCCGTCGGGTCGTCGGTGCTGGCCATGCCCGCAGCGTAGAGCTAACCGATGTGGGCCGCCGCCGCGACACGCCCGTGCCCGAGCGCGAGAATCACACCTGAACAAACCCGTTTTCGCTGGTCGGAAAATGGGTAGCGATCTTTCTCAGGAAATGTTCAGTTTGCTCATATGCCAACCACACCCGGGTCGGAGACTGTATCTCGCATGGAACACGGCGGACGCTGGCGTTATGGGAATAAGCACGTGGATAAACGTGTTGCCGTCGACATCGAGCCGTCGATACGTGATGGCGGCTGTGACCAGGAGGATCTGACGACCACAACGAACGCTCCGCCGCCCGGTCTCGATGGCACACCTCGAGCAGTACGCCGACGGGGATTGGGTAGAGCCGACCGACGAGTTGACCGGCACCGCGGTGTTCGATGCCACCGGCGACAAGACCACGATGCCGTCCTGGGACGAGCTGGTGCGTCAGCATGCCGACCGGGTGTACCGGCTGGCCTACCGGCTGTCGGGCAATCAGCACGACGCCGAGGATCTGACGCAGGAGACGTTCATCCGCGTCTTCCGCTCGGTGCAGAACTATCAGCCCGGCACGTTCGAGGGCTGGCTGCACCGCATCACCACGAACCTGTTCCTCGACATGGTCCGCCGGCGTGGCCGCATCCGCATGGAGGCGCTGCCCGAGGACTACGACCGGGTGCCGGCCGACGAGCCGAACCCCGAGCAGATCTACCACGATTCGCGGCTGGGGCCCGACCTGCAGGCCGCGCTGGACTCGCTGCCGCCGGAATTCCGCGCCGCCGTGGTCCTGTGCGACATCGAAGGTCTGTCCTACGAGGAAATCGGCGCCACGCTGGGCGTCAAGCTCGGCACCGTGCGCAGCCGGATCCACCGCGGACGCCAGGCGCTGCGCGACTACCTGGCCAGCCACTCGGACGACACGGCCAAATCGGCCTGACGGTTCGCGGGTGTAGGCCACAGGCTGCCGCGCTACATTCGAATCAGCACCGTCGATGCGACGTGACTAAACGAGAGGAGCTGGGTGATGGTCGACCCGGGACACGTGTTCCGCCGCGCATTCTCCTGGCTGCCCTCTCAGTTCGCCTCGCAGAGCGATGCGCCGGTCGGGCCGCGGCAGTTCGGGTCCACTGAGCACCTGTCGACCGAAGCCGTCGCCGCGTTCGTCGACGGTGAGCTGCGGATGACCGCGCACCTGCGCGCGGCGCACCACCTGTCGCTGTGCCCGCAGTGCGCGACCGAGGTGGAGGCCCAGCGCCAGGCCCGCGCGGCGTTGCGGGACTCGTGCCCGATCGTCGTCCCGAGCTCCCTGCTGGGCATGTTGTCCCAGATCCCGCACCATGCTCCACCGGAGCCGCCCGACCAAGCGGATCAGCCGCAGTTAGCTGACGGCACACCGCGTTCCCGGCGTAAGCGCCGGTAGGGTGGATGCGGAGTCGAGCAGTGACCTGCGCCGGCCATTGCGGGCGCTCCAATAGAGGGTGATGAACGGGTGACCAATCTGGACCAGTCTGGGCGCGAGCGCCTCGAGCCGCGCCCCGTGTCGCGTCCACCCGTCGATCCGGCTTCGCGTCGCGCGTTCGGCCGGCCCTGACGGCGTCAACGGATCCTTCGTGGGTCTGGACCGCTACCGCGATCAAGGCGAGTACACACCGAAGGACCAGGCGCCCGACCCGGTGCTGGCCGAGGCGTTCGGTCGGCCCTACGCGGGGGCGACTCGCTGCAGCGTCACCCCGCCGATGCCGGCGCGCTGGACGCCGAACGCGACGGGCAGGGCGTCGACCGAACCCGACGACCCGTGGCGCGATCCCGGCGCCGCCGCGGCGCTGGGCACCCCGGCGTTGCCCCGGACCGCCCCGGCCCCGTCGACCGCCGCAATGGGCAAGCTCGGCGTGCGCGACGTGTTGTTCGGCGGCAGGGTGTCTTACGTCGCGCTGGCGGTCCTCGCCATCACCGCGTTGCTGATCGGCTTCGCCGGCGGCTGGGTCGGCCGCAAGACGGCCGAGGTCGTCGAGGCGTTCACCACGTCGAAGGTGACGCTGGAAACCAGCAACAACGCCGAGCCGCCGCAGGGTCAGTTCGCGAAAGTCGCCGCGGCGATTGCTGATTCGGTGGTGACGGTCGAGGCCGTCAGCGATTCGGAAGGTTCGCAGGGCTCGGGCGTCGTGGTCGACGGCCGCGGCTACATCGTCACCAACAACCACGTCATCTCCGAGGCCGCCGCCAACCCCAGCCAGTACAAGACGACGGTGGTGTTCAACGACGGCAAGGAAGTGCCTGCCAACCTCGTCGGCCGCGACCCGAAGACCGACCTGGCCGTGCTGAAGGTCGACAACGTCGACAACCTGACGGTGGCCCGGTTTCGGCGATTCCGAGAAGCTCAAGGTCGGCGACGAGGTGATCGCCGCAGGCGCCCCGCTGGGTCTGCGCAGCACCGTCACGCACGGCATCATCAGCGCGCTGCACCGCCCGGTGCCGCTGTCCGGTGACGGCTCGGACACCGACACCGTCATCGACGGCGTGCAGACCGACGCGTCGATCAACCACGGCAACTCCGGCGGCCCGCTGATCAACATGAACTCCGAGGTGATCGGCATCAACACCGCGGGCAAGTCGCTGTCCGACAGCGCCAGCGGCCTCGGCTTCGCGATCCCGGTCAACGAGGTCAAGCACACCGTCGAGACCCTGATCAAGGACGGCAAGATCGCCCACCCGGACGCTGGGCCTGACCGCTCGCTCGGTGAGCCAACGACATCGCCTCCGGCGCGCAGGTCGCCAACGTGAAGGCCGGCGGCCCCGCCGAGAAGGGCGGAATCCTGGAGAACGACGTCGTCGTCAAGGTCGGCAACCGCACGGTCGCCGACGCCGACGAGTTCGTCGTTGCGGTGCGCCAGTTGACCATTGGTCAAGAGGCGCCGATCGAGGTGGTCCGCGACGGCCGCCACGTCATCCTTCATGCGTCACGCCGGGCACCGACACATCCCGCGACGTAATGTTCGCCAACGTCGGCTGGGGCGAGATGCTGGTCCTGGTGATCGCCGGTCTGGTGATCCTGGGGCCCGAGCGTCTGCCCGGCGCCATCCGCTGGACGTCGGGCGCGCTGCGGCAGGCCCGCGACTACATCAGCGGCGCCACCAGCCAGCTGCGCGAAGACCTCGGCCCGGAGTTCGAGGATCTGCGCGAGCCGCTGAGCGAGCTCAACAAGCTGCGCGGCATGACGCCGCGGGCCGCGCTCACCAAACATCTGCTCGACGGCGATGATTCGATCTTCACGGGCAAGTTCGACAAGCCGGAGAAGCCAGTGTCCTCGCCGGCGCCGCAGCCGCGTCGCGCCTCCCGAGCCGGCACAGCCGCCAGCCACGCCGTTCGACACCGACGCGACCCTAGATCTCCGGGCGAACGCTGTGTTGCAGCGCGACAGTCGAGAATCGTGCCACGAACGCCGATTTCGGCGACACTCAGCGGCCGGCGGGGTCCAGGCCCCAGCGACATACCGGCCAGCCCGCGCTTGCGGCTCGACAGCGCGTCGGCGATGTTGCGCAGCTCCTTGCCTGCCGCCGAGTCCGGCGCCGACAGCACCAGCGGCACGCCGTGGTCGCCCGCACTCTACCGAGCGCGGGGTCCAGCGGCACCTGGCCGAGCAGCGGCACGTCGGCGCCGACCGCACGGGACAGCGCTCGGCGACCTGGCGGCCGCCACCCTCGCCGAAGATCTGCATGTCGCTGCCGTCGGGCAGCTCGCAGCCCGGACATGTTCTCCACCACGCCGACGATGCCGCTGGTGGGTCTGCAGCGCGATCGCGCCGGCCCGCTCGGCCACCTCGGCGGCGGCCAGCTGCGGCGTCGGTCACCACGCAGGATCTCGGCGCCGGGGATGCAGCTGCGCGACCGAGATCGCGACGTCGCCGGTGCCGGGCGGCAGGTCGAGCAGCAGCACGTCGAGGTCGCCCCAGTACACGTCGGCCAGGAACTGCTGCAGCGCGCGGTGCAGCATCGGCCCGCGCCACACCACCGGGGTGTTGCCCTGGGTGAACATCGCGATCGAGATCACCTTCACGCCGTGAGCGACCGGCGGCATGATCATCGTCTCCGACCTGGGTCGGGCGGTCGGTGGTGCCCAGCATCCGCGGCACCGAGTGGCCGTAGATGTCGGCGTCGAGCACGCCGACCGACAGCCCGCGCGCGGCCATGGCGGCGGCCAGGTTGACCGTGACGCTGGACTTGCCGACGCCGCCCTTGCCGCGAGGCGACCGCGTAGACGCGGGTCAGCGAGCCGGGCTGGGCGAACGGGATGACCGGCTCGCGCGGCGTCGCCGCGCAGCTGCTTGCGCAGCTCGGTGCGCTGCTCGTCGCTCATCACGTCGAGGCTGACCTTGACTGGCACCGGTGCCGGGCACGTCGGCGACCGCTTGGCTGACGCGCTCGGAGATCTCGGTCTTCTTCGGGCAGGCCGCGGTGGTCAGGTAGACCTCGACGTGCACGCCGCCGTCGGCGTCGACGGTGACGCTCTTGACCATGCCGAGTTCGGTGATCGGGCGCCGCAGCTCGGGGTCGATCACCTTGGCCAGCGCGTGCGCGGACCGCCGATTCCAGCTCAGTGGGAGTTTGGGACATCTGCGCGTTGAAGCGCAGTCTAGGCCGACTCGACGGGTGTCCTTAACCAGCCGGTCAGGCGGCGGGCCCAGCGCCGGTCACCGGACGTGAGCGGACGCCGGCCGGCAGGCAGCAGCGCCGACCGGCGCTCGTCGGCGCCGGTGCGGACGCCGGCGGCAGCGGTGCCTGCGGCATCAGCATCTGCGCATCGCCCGGCGCGCAGGCGGCGCTTCCGGAGCCGGCGCCGCAGGGCAGGTCGTGATGCAGGAACACCGCGCATTCAGGTGGCCGCTGCTGCTGCTGTGGCCGGCTGCTGCATCCACGGTGGCAGCCACGGCGGAGCCGCAGGCTGCTCCGGCTGGGGCGCCTAGGAACAACAGAGAGGCGCGGGGCCAGGCAGCTGGGCCGAGGTCTGACCTGGGTACGACGGGGATCTGGCTGGCGACGTCGCCGCGCCCCATCATCGGCATCAACGCCAACGGGTCGGTGGCGGGCAGCCCCAGCGCGTTCAGCGGCAGCCCGGGCCCGGGCCCTCGTAGTTGTCCAGGTGCACGTCGCCGATCGGCGGGACGACCCGACGATCGGCAGCAGATCCACCGGCACCACACCGGTCGCGTATGCGGCTGCGGCCCAGCGCCAACGTTGCGGGCGTAGGCGACAGGCGGTTGTTGTGTCGCAGGATCGTCGCAGCCATCACGCACCGGCCGGGATCGCGCAGGTTGACCCGCCGCTTGCTAAGGTAGCGGGCGGTCGCGAGCGTCGCGTCGATGCAGGTTCTGCACGTCGGCCTTGCCGTCGCAACATCGCACACTGGGCGTCGCTGGCGTAATCGGGACCGTGTGCCCGGGCCGGGGCGCATCGGGCGCATCGCGCGGGCGTGACATCACTCGGTCGGCGCTGCGGCTCTGCGCGATGACCTCGTTTGCCCGGCTCGCGATGCCGTCAGCAGCGCCCAGGCCCGTAGATCAGCCGCACCGCGGTGCCGCGCGCGAGTCGGTGGCGCCGCCGTTTGGCGTACAGCGGCTCGATTCGTCGACGCCCGATGCGCCGGAAGATTCCAGCGTCACGCCGCAGCCGGGGTGCGGCGCCGCCATCGCATTCCGCTCGGCGTTTCGGTAGGCCGACAGCGCTATCGCGCTGGAATGCTGCGAAGCGTCCCAGGGCGAATTCACTGCCGTCCGAGGGCGGGAGCGGAAGGCCGTTCGCGGCGGCGATGTGAAACGGGGTCGGCGTCTTGGTGACCGCTTGCCACCGGGCGCGCGCGAGCGGCTGCCGGGCGACGTGCTCCGAACGGCGCACTCAGTGGCGTCACGGCCGGAGGTCGCGAGATCAGGCGCGACAGCTGGTGGATGCCCGGAACGCGCCGACGCCAGCGCCGGCGAGGATGAAGGGGCGATGATGGCAGACGCCGAGAGCAGGCTTGCGTACGGCTCGCCCTGCTCGGCGCCGCGCTGCCATCGAGGGGCGGCTCGTCCCCAATGTGCGCTCGACCGCGTCGCTGGGTGTGGGGTCGACTTTGGCGAACCAGTCACCCATACTGTGGTCTCGAATCGGCCGTTTGCGGCAATGGCTGCAGCCGGTTCAATAACCAGCTCCACGGCCCGCGGCGCTTCTCCGAACCGTCGGACTTACTGCGCCGCGTCGCAGCCGGCCGGCGCTATTGCGGCTGCTGCTGCGGCTCGGTCAGCTTCTCGCGCCAATTTCCTCGAGTTCAGCGCCGGAGGTAGTCACGGGTGGCGACCTCGCCGACGGCCAGCTCGCTGGTGCGGCCAGCTCGCGGGCCAGGTACTCCGGTGTCGGCCTTGGTCCGTTCGGCGCGGCTGACGGTCCTCTTCCAGCGACGCTCCGGTGCACGGTTTCCTGCCGGTTCTGCCGCCAGCGAGTCAGCGGCGCCGCGTACGCCGCCTGGGTGGAAAGGCTCGAGGTTAGGGCGGGATGGAAGCGGATGCAGGTACACCGCGGCTTCACCGCCGTCAGGTTCAGCGCGATCCAATGATCACGAAGATGGTCCTGGATAAGCCGGGTAGCGGCCGGTGCCCGGGAACCGCGCGCGAACGGACTCTCGCTGAGCCGACCGACCGCCTCGACAATCGGCGTTGAGCGCGAAGCGGCGGCGCGACGTTGCGCGGGGTGTCCAGCCGCTGGCGCGCCGACAGGTCGCTCATGAGAGCTACTTCCGGAGCCATCGGCGCCGGCAGCATCCGGCACAGCGCCGAACAGTTCCGGGTTCCTCGCGCTCCACCGCCGGTCGTCGTCGGGCAGGCAGGTGGTCGAGGACGTCGTCCTGACGGACACCGCGCCCAGCAGGTGGTCTTTCGTCGTCGATCGACGACTGGACCTGCAGACCAGATTGGCAGCGCAGGCGAAGTGAGCGAGTCACCGCGGCCAGCAGCGAGTCCTCGGGGGCGCAGGCTCCGGCAGGTCGGTGTCCGAGATGCCAGCTGACCAAAGCTTCGGCGGGCCGGTTCGCGCAGCGGCTGCGCTGCAGGTGCACGCAGCCCGGGTAACGCCCGGTGGTGCGCCAGCGGTGGGACGGGCGCGCCACGTTTCACCGGCGAGGCGAGCGCCGGCGTCAGGTCGGGATCGCGCGCACCCTGCGCGAGGGCCTCGGCGACGGTGGTGTCGGGGGCGAGCACCGCCGGCTCGGACGTCGGTCAAACCACGCCCGCGGTGTGCGGGGGTGGCTCAGCAGGCGGCGCACGTCCTCGAGTCACCTCCGGAGGATCCATCCGAGCAATACGTAACTG
>ERZ1370068.3985-contig-3082_pt1 | contig 28300 bp, 41 predicted proteins | sample MGYA00561227_ERZ1370068 | MGnify/ENA primary metagenome ERZ1370068 (study PRJEB38410, sample SAMEA6850437) | metagenome | study: Metagenomic assessment of the ecological functions of the soil: analysis of the soil microbiota associated with the...
ATTGTACTTCGTTCAGTTACGTATTGCTGGCCCACATCACGCTCTTGTCGCTTGCGGATGTAGCGCTGCTCCATGTGGTACGAGTCGGCGGTCTGCGTCTCGCTGCGCTGCCCAGTCGTCGGGATGAGTGATCGACTGCACCGCCCTGCCGAGCAGTTCGGCACGGGTGTAGCCGAGCATCGTGGCCAGCGATTCGTTGACGTCGATCCAGCAGTCCGCTGTCGGCATTCGACAACGCCATACCCGTGGGAGCACCGTGGAACGCGAGGCGGAACCGTTCCTGCGCGAGGTCGAGATCGTGAGCTTCACGCAGCCGACTGGTGATGTCGCGCAACGTCACGACCACACGCTCAGGATCGCGCATCGGCACATGCACGTCGGCCTCGAGCAGGAGCTTCGCGTCCATCGGGGGTGGTTGAACACGAACACCGGACTGCTGACGTCGTCGCCGTTGCGCAGCTTGTCCCACACATCCAGCAGTTGTGGCTGATCCTCGGGCCGCACCACGTGATGTGAAGGTCTTGTCAGAGCACCTGTGCGTGACTTCGGCCGGTCGTGTCCCAGCGCCAGTTTGTTGGCCTCGACGATTCGTGCCCGCCCATCGAGCACGATCACCGAATCGGGGAGGTCGTCGAGCAGGGCACGCAGTTCGGCCTCGGTGTGCCGAAGAGATTGGAGATGTTGTCGCGCAGCCGATCCGACAGCGTCGACGAGTGGTACCACGTGGCCAGTTGTTCGGCCAGGATCAGCAAGCCCGCGACGCGCACCGATGACGATCGTCACGGTGGTGGCTTCGGTGATGACGGAACATGTGGCGCCACGCGGCCAGCCACACGGCAACCATCACAGGCACGTGCACGACCAGCAGGCGACGCGACCGTTGGTCGGCGGAAGCGTCGCCGCCGCTCGACAGGCAGGCTGCCACGGCGAACGCCGTAATCCCAGTGCCCAGCCGGGGAACGAGACGGCATACGACGCGCTCGACGTGGAGCCGACCGTTGACGGATAGGCGATGTCGCCAACGGTCAGCAACACCGCGCCGACGACACAACCCGACACGGGCCGCGGACGGCCACCATGCAGGATCAGCAGGCCGAGCATGGAAGCGAGCGCGATGTCGGTGAGCGGATAGATCAGCATCGCCAGTTGTGCGGGCAACGAGAGCTGCGCAGGGTCGCCCACGCCGGCACGGATGATGACCTCCCATGCGACGAAGCTCAACGCGATCGGCCAGCACCATTGCGTCGACCATGAAGACGCACGCGGTCGAGCGCTCGAACGGGCGGACGTGCACGAGCACTGCCCCGACGCGGCGACGGGCCATATGAGGTAGCCGATGTCGGACACGGACGGCCACGTGGTCGATCCGACGACGGTGATCTGGGCAATCCACAGCATTTGGCCCATCGCCCACCCGAATGGCGCCGATCGACGATCAGCAGATATTCGAGTCGCCGTCCATATCGGATAGCGCCGGAGCGTGAGGATCCCGGACCACGCCGAAACAAACACCAGCGCAGCCGGAGCACACGCACCCCACGCCTCGACTGTGCGAGGCCATGCAGAACGCTCAGAAAGATCTCATGCTACGAGGATCGGGCCGAATTCCTACCGAGGCCTGCGATCACCGCCGCCCGCGCGAGCGGCTGCGACCCGCGAACTGCTTACGGGTTCCGTCAATGTGTTGTTCACAGCGTTTCGATATCTCCTCGCCGTCGAGAATATCAGCACGCCTCGCCGGTCACGTCGCCACTGATCGAGCCGTCGTCGAATCTCTTCTTCGCCCAACGATGCCTTCTTCCAAACGGATCTCCAACAGGAACGCCAACGCCTTGCCGACGAGCGGCCCCGGTTCGATCCCCGAGTTGCGCCATCACCTGCGTCCCGTCGAGCTCCGGTCGGATCGAGGCCAGCTCCTCGCGCTCGGCGAGCTCGGCGATCCGTCCTCGAGCTCGTCCATCCGCGCGCGACAGCATCGGCCGCCTTGCGCTCGTTGCGGGTGGTGCAGTCGCACCGCGGTCAAGACGTTGAGCTCGGCGAGCAGCGGTCCCGGCGTCGCGCACGTAACGGCGCACCGCCGAATCGGTCCAACCCATCTGGTAGGTGTGGAACCGCAGGTGCAGCGCCACGAGCTCGGTGATCGCCTCGATGTCGTCGTTGGAGTAGCGCAACGCGGTGCAGTCGCTTGCGGGTCATCCGCGCCCGACGGCATCGTGGTGGTGGAACGTCGACACCCTTGCCCCTTGCTGATACCAGCGCGTCTGCGGCTTGCCGACGTCGTGGAACAGCGGCAAGGCGAGTCCGTCGGAAGTCGAAGCTCGGGCCGGGCGTCGGGCGCGCACGTTCTCGACGACTGCGATCGTGTGGGTCAGCACGTCCTTGTGCCGGTGGATCGGGTCCTGCTCCAGACGCATCGCCGGCAGCTCGGGCAGGAACTCGTCGGCCAGGCCCGTCTCGATCACGAACCACAGCCCGGCGGTCGGGATGGTCGACGGTGATGAGCTTGTCGAGCTCGTCGCGGATCCGCTCGGCCGACACGATCTCCAAGCCGGCCGTGCATCGCCACGCACCGCGGCAACGAGTTCGGGTACCGGCTGCAGCTGGTAGCCGGCGATGAACCGGGCGGCCCGCAGCATGCGCAGCGGATCGTCGCTGAACGACACCTCCGGGGACAGCGGCGTGCGCAAGCGTTCGAGTCGCCAGATCGGCAGCGCCGCCGAACGGATCGACGAGGTCGGAGTCGGCGACGTGAGCTCGAGCGCCATCGCGTTGATCGTGAAGTCGCGACGAGACAGATCGGTCTCGATCTCGTCGGCGAAGTCGACGTGGGGCTTGCGCGAGTCGTCGGTGTACGCCTCCGCGCGATGCGTCGTGATCTCGTAGATCACGGCCGTCCTTCTTGGCGCCGATCGTGCCGAAGCGTTCGCCCTGCGTCCAGATGGCATCGGCCCAGCCGCGCGAGGAGGCCTTGATCTCGGCCGGCCGGGCGTCGTGGTCAGCGTCGAAGTCGTCGCCCGCCGTCCTCGGTCGTGCCGAGCAGATCCGACCGTTCCGCCGACCAGATACAGCCGATGGCCGGCGGCGGCGAACCGTTCTGCGAGTGGGGAGAGCTCGTCGAGGACCGGACGAGAAACGATCCGGGATCACAACCAGCCCTGCTGCTGCCAGTGGCGCGCCACAGCGACTGACCGCTTCGGAACCGGGCCCGGCCGACGTCGGATCCTCGACATCGCCGGCTCGACCGCACGCGATCGCTGCCTCGGCGCACGCCGGCGAGCTGGCGCATCACTTCGGTCGAGCAGTCGCGTCAGCGCATCGAGGTCGTAGCCACCCTCGAGCATCACCAGCCGCCGGCCCGGCGGGAACGAGCGACAGCACGCGAGCCGGTGAGCGGACCGTAGTCACCGGCAGCCAGGCCCATGCTCGGTCAGCGGATCGTCGCGGTGCGCGTCGAAGCCGGCGGACACGATGACCCACGTCGGCGAGAATCGTTCGGCGACCGGCGCACGATCTCGTCGAACGCCCGCAGGTACACGTCGCCGGTCGTGCCGGCGGGCAGCAGGATGTTGAGGGTGGTGCCCGCACCCGCCCGCCGCCGGTCTCGTCGACGCTGCCAGTGCCTGGATACAGCGGCCACTGGTGGTAGCTGACGAACAGCACACGCGGATCGTCGTAGAACACGGCCTGCGTGCCGTTGCCGTGGTGAGCGTCGTAGTCGAAGTATCATCACCCGTCTCGCCCTGGTCGGCCAACGAGCGCGGCGACTGGCGACGTTGGAGATCATGCAGAACCCCATCGACTCGGTCGCCGATGGCGTGGTGGCCAGGAGGGCGGACGGCACAGAGACGCGGCGTCGCCACGGCCGGCCCGCAGCGCCTCGACCGCCGTCAGGCCGGCACCGCGCCGCGAGGCTCGCGGCGTGGAAGCTTGCCGGGCTGGCATAGGTGTCGGGGTCCAGCCGACCACCGCCCGCCGCGGCACATCGCTCTCCATCCGCTCCAGAGTACCACTGGCCGGATGCACGCGCTCCAGATCGGCACGTTCGGCGGCACGCGGCTCGAGCGTGGCGAAATGGCGTCGCCGATGATCGGCTCGACGCACGCCTTCGAGCACGGCGTCGAGCTCGCTCGGGCCGCTCGGGGTGGCGGGGTCCGGCGAGATGCTCGAGATAAGCCGAGTGGGTGGCGAACAGCACGGTCACGCTGTTGGACGCTACTCGCCATGGCCAACCTCGGAGCTACCGTTTGACCCCGTGAAGCCGGCGATGCAGACCACTGACGAGCGCGCCACAGCTGATCCTTCGCGCCGGTAGCGTGACCGCCCGCGTGCGGCCACGGGCGTTCGAGACCGAACGTCGCTCATCTCGTGCTCGTACAACCAGACCCGGCTCCCGGCGCCGTCCGAGATCACCTGCGTGGGATCAGCGAGACTGACCGCCGTCGGCTACGACACGATCCGCACCGGCGCACTCGGCTGCCACAGGCCGGCGCCCGCTTCGAGCATCTCGGCTCCGAATCCGATTCAAAGCCCTCGTGCTGCTCGAGCTGACGCACTCGACATCAACGTCAGCGAGCAGTCTCGCGAAGACGAAGCACATCCGCTGTTCGTCTTGCCGGCGGCAGCGACGGCGAAGCCAGCCGACAGTCGACGTCGCCAGCGTTCGGCCCGGGATGGTGCATCGACCGCGATCGGGATCGGCGATGTCCGGCTCGGCAGACACCGCGGCACCGCGCGCGCAGTTCTTGGTCGACACCGACGTCGTCGCGCTATGCCGTCTCGGGTCGCGACGGCCGGAACGGATACATCCAGCGCCTCGCGGTGTCGCCGGCTCACCAGCACCAGGGCCACGGTGCTGGCGCTGGTCGCCGACTTCGTTGCGATGGATGGCACGGTGGCGCTGCCACGAGCGCTGTGTCAACACCCACATCGGCAACGACGCTGCGCTCGCGCTGCTACCACCGCACTCGGCTTCACCGACCTCAGTGATCGACTGCACGTCTACGAACAGGCGGATCAGAGTGACCCGACGCCGTGGATTGCTCAGCCTGTTCGGCCTCATCTGCGCATCGCTCGTCGCTCTGGCTTCCAGCTCCAGTTCGGCGCAGCTGCCGGAGGCGACTTGCTGACTGATCGCCCAGAACTTCAACATCGCTGCCGACGGTGTCGTTGACTGCGACGATGGCGCTGCCCGCCAACCTCGGCAGCACCGACTTGTCGACGGCGCTGATTCGCAGTGACGGTCGAGTCAGCGGTCGACAAGCGCGAAGACCTGCCACGATCATCAACACGGACGCTGTCGCGTCCCGACGACACGGTGCCGATCTCACCGTATCTGCTGCCCCGGGCCACGGAGCCCGGCCAGTTTACGCTTCTCGATGCCGCTGGAGTCACCGAGGTCCTGCCCGGTGCCACTCAGCATCCACGGGCCGGGCTTGTCATCCGGTCTCGATCGCGGTGCAGCGCGCACGGACAGGATCCATCTCCGACGGTGCTGACCTTCATCAACCGGCTTGCCGCGCGGCCGACGAAGCTACCGGCGGCCCGACGCTCATGTCGGTGGCGCTTCGGCCATCGGGACCCACAGCCACGGTCCACCTCGACAGCAAGGGGCATCACGAGCCTCGACAACTCAGTCGACCGATCGCCGAGATAGACCTCGCTCGCCGACACGCTGGACGCCCTCGACGCCAGCACAGCTTCCCGTCGACGGTTCGGATCGCACCCGGCGGCTCGGGCTCAACTTGCAACAACTCGACTCGACTCTGTTCAGCGCGCCTGATCGCGTCGCTGCAACGTCATCAGGTCGATGGCCGAACCGCAATGGCCGCTGGATCGCATCGAGCCGCCGCGGCCGACCGGCAGGCCGCTGTACGCATCGTGGCTGCGCGACGGGCAGGACCGACTCTCGAGTCTCGGTCTCGGCCCATCGGTGCTGACCGCGGATCGACGATCTTCGCCGAACACCCCGATCGGCCTCGGGCGGTGCGACACTGCGCGGCGACCTCGGCGCCGCGCTGATGGTGGTCACGCCCGACATCTACGACTGACGCTCGACGGCACGATCTGCGATTCTTCGGCGACAACAGGGCGAACTCGTCGAAGCGCAGCCGACCACACCAGCGTTCGATGTCGCGCGTGATCGATCACAGGATCTCCGACCTCCTCGCGCACCCGTCTGGCAACACCGCAGCTGACCACTATCTACGCCGTCGCCAACCTGCTGGCCCTGCGCCGAGGCATCGAGATCGCCAGGCGACGGACGTCACGCCGTTCCGTCGTCATCGGTACGCCCGATCTCGGCATTGCCCGACGTGTCGTTGCCTCGGACCGATCACAGCGCTGATCGCCGAAACGCCAGGACTGAGCAGCGACCACGCTCGACGACGTTTCACTGCGAACGGACCGATCTGCTGATCGACGGCAACGTCGCAGCGCCCAGTGACCTTGCCGGAAGTCAGCGGGACGCGCTGCGACGCGTGATCTTCCGGCAGGGCAACGCTGAACAACGAGATCGACGGCGTCGCCTCGATGCTGCCCGACAGACAGCGAGCGAGCCGCAGGGCTGGCAGCGATCTCGCCGATCTGCTGCCGACCACCGCGCTCGCCGTCCGCCGACGCCGCGACGACAGATCTCGACAGTCAGTGCCGCGGCTTGACCAGGGTGCGACGCGGTGCGGGTTCCGGACGGCCTTCACCGTCAACCTTGCCGGCAGGACCAGAGCACGGTTCGGATCCGGTTCGTCAACAACTCCGACGTTCCACTGCGGATCAAGGTTCAGCTCGACATCGCCGTCCGGCAAGCTGGTGTTCGCCAACGACGCCGAACCCGTCGTGCTGCCGCCCGGTGTTCCGACCAACGTGCTACGATCGAAGTCGAAGGCCCGGTCGAACGGAACGTCCGGCGTGTCGCTCGACGTGTTCATGCCACAACGTCGACGCTCGGTCGACACGGTTCCACTGCAAGTTCAGGGTCAGCGCGCTGGGCGTCGGCAACGTCGTTGACCGATCGCGCTGTTCGCCCTCGTGCGTGCTGTGGTGGCTGGACTTGCACCTGGCAGCATCGAGCTCGACGCGAGCGACAACCGGTCGATCGCGAGCTACCCTGCGCTAGTGTCTCGTGAGCACCAATCAGCGTCCGCATCGTCACCGACTCTGCGTGCGACCTACCCGCAGTCGGTGGCCGACGAGCTCGGCATCGAGATCGTCCCGCTGACCATTCGCATCGACGGACACCAGTACGTCGATCGCTGCGACCTCACGCGTGGCCGAGTTCTGGGCGAAGTGCGCAGCGTCGCCGACGCTGCCCAGACCGCGGCGCCGTCGCCCGGGCAGTTCGAGACGACCTACCGGCGACCTGGCGAGCCGACGGCGACCAGCGTGCGTGACGATCTCCTTGAGCGGAGCGCTGTCGGCAACGATGCAATCGGCCGAGCTCGCGGCCGCGCTCGGTCGCCGACGTTCTGCCCGGTCACCGTGATCGACAGCCGATCCGTCACGTTCGGCCTCGGTGCGATCGCAGCTTCGTGTGCTCGCGCTGGCCGCCGATGGGGCAACCCACGACGAGGTCGTCGCGCACGCCCACGATCTACGCCGCACGCACGTGTGGGGCGCGCTCGACACCCTCGACAGCCTGAAGAAGGGCGGTCGCATCGGCGGTGCCAAGGCACTCCTGGCGTCGGCGTTGGCGATCAAGCCGATCATCGAGGTCGCGACGGCAAGGTCGAGCAGGGCGGCAAGCAGCGCACCCGCAGCAAGGCGCTGGCGTTCCTGCGTCGACAAGGTTGCCGCCGTCGACGGCCTCGACAGCTTGTTCGTGCTGCACGCCGACTGCCGCGACGTCGACCAGTTCGTCGCGATGCTGCGACCGCACGTCGACGGCGAGATCGTCGTCGGCGACATCGGTCCAGTGGTCGGATTCGCACGCCGGCCGCGGCACCATCGGTGTCGCCTTCTTCAGCGCACAGTGATCCATTGCCCGGTTTGCGTCAGCGCTGCGCCACTAGCGTTCGAGGGCGGACATGTCAGCAACGATCCTGGCGCAGCCAGCCTCCACCGATCTCTGCGTCGATTCTCGCCCAGCGTTACCAGCTGGAGCGACGGCTTCGCGCAAGGCGGCATGGCCGAGGTCTGGTTGGCGACCGACCTGGCGCTCACCCGCCAGAGTCGCCGTGAAGCTGTTGAAGCCCATCGCTGGCGGCCGACCCAGTGGTCGCCGAACGCTTTCGCCGCGAGGCGATCGCCGTCGCCCAGCTGAGCCATCCCAACATCGTCGCGGTCTACGGCGCGATCGAAGACACCAACGGCGACAGCCGACGCCTGGCCGTCGTCATGCAGCTCGTCAACGGCAAGAGCCTGCGCCAAGCTGCTCGACGAGCAGCGCCGGCTCAGCCCCGATCTGACGATCCACATCGGCTCGTGCGTCGCTGCCGCGCTCGACGCGCGCACCGCGCCGGCCTGGTGCATCGCGACGTCAAGCCCGGCAACATCTTGATCACTCCCGACGGCCGCGTGCTGCTGACCGACTTCGGCATCGCCAAGGGCCTCGGCGCCACGCGGCGACGACCTCACCAGCGCCAACGTGATGATGGGTACCGCCAAGTACCTCTCGCCCGAGCAGGTGCGCGGCAAGAAGCTCGACGGCCGCGCCGACCTCTACTCGCTGGGTCTCGTGCTGTACGAATGCCTCGCCGGACGGGTGCCGTTCCTCGGCGAGACCGACACCGACACCGCGTTGGCACGGCTCAACCGTGATCCGACCGACCTCGCTCGTCTTCGACCGACGTTGCCGTACCGGTCTCGCCGAACTGATCCACCGCCTGCTGGCGCGCCGTCCGATGGATCGGTTCGCGACCGGTCCGAGCTACGCGTTGCGTTGGCGCGGATCGCCACGCGCCGACGAGCCGAATCCGGCAGGCCACGCCACCGGCAGGAGCGACCCGCGCGACGATCGACCGGAACGATCCTGTGGTCGATGGCGCTGCAGACCGACACGGTCGGTGGATTACCAACCGTATCTCGCGGACTGGCCGGCCGGTCGGGCCGCGCACCAACGAACCGACTCGCACGCCGACCAGCACCACCCGCCCGCGGCTGCAGCCGAATCGAACCTTCGAGCAACGTCGCGGGCCGTCGTTGATCCTGGTCGGTGGCCTGCTTGCTGGCGGCGCTCGTGCTCGGCGGCTTCATGTGGGTGACGCTGCGCACGATTCGCCCGACTCGGCGCTTCGATCCTCCGTCGACGGTCATGCCGGTCACCACCGTTCGACCGCTCCGGCCGTCGCGGCATCCGACGATCGATCAAGGTCACCACGTACGACCCGGAGGGCGACGACGGCCAGGAGAACGACAACCTGGCGGCGCTCGCCATCGACGGCAACCCGGCGACGTTGTGGTCGACGCTGTGCTACGGGTCGAGGACACTCCGGAGGAAAGGGCGGTGTCGGCATCGTCGCCGATCTCGGCACCGCAGCATCGGAACGTTCACCGTCGCCGATCGCCAGCGCCGTACCAGATCCAGATCGCTCACGGCCGGCGACGGCGTCGATCCCCGCGCAGATCGCCGACTGGGGATGCTGCCGTTGAAGCGGGCCGTCGGCGCCGATCCCGAGGTCGGTGACGGTGTCGATCAACAAGCCCAGCTCGCTACGTGCTCGTGCTGTTCAAGCAGCTCGCCAAGACGCCGGAATGCACCAGCAATCCGTATCGCGGCGACATCTCGGAAATGAACTTTGTCGCCTACCTGAGCAGACGCTGCGGCGGTAGTCTCGCCGCCATCGCAACACAGCTCGCCGACCACGAGCTGGTGACTGCAGCCCAGGGGAGACCGTGGGCACCTCGACCAGCTGCTCCGCCGTCACTACGACCGCGTCCATGCGGTGTGCCGGCGAATCACCGGCCACGACGCCGACGCCGCCGACGCAGCGCAGGAGGCGATGATCGCGATCGTGCGAAACCTCGACCGCTTCGACGGACGCTCGTCGTTCGGTACGTGGGCGTACCGCATCGCCACCAACGCCAGCCTCGACGAGCTCCGCCGGCGCAAGCGCCGCGCCGTACCCAGCCTCGACCGAGGACGACGAGCACCGGAGCATCACGACCGTTGCCGACCCGTCAGTGGCGGCGAATGGATCGGCGATCGGCGATCACATCGCGCTCGCCGCGGCACTGCGCTCGCTGCCCGACGACTATCGCCTGCCGGTCGTGCTGCGCGATGTCGCCGACCTCGACTACGCGCCGAGATCGCCGGCGATTCTCGACATTCCCTGCAGGCACGGTGAAGAGCCGAATCGCCCGCGGCCGGGCAGCGCTGGCCGGCTGCGCTGTCGGGTACCGCCTGGGAACCAACCGACCGACCCGGAACGTCCAAGTAGAGCACCATGAGCGACGACCAACTGCCCACAAGCGCCGAGCTGGCGAGCGCCTACCTCGACGGCGAGCTCGAGGCGGCACGAGCGCGCGACCGCTGGCAGAACGACCCGGATGTCATGGCCATGGTCGATTCGTTCACCCGTGTCGAACCGAGCTCAGCACCCCCAGCCGGTCGACGACGCGAAGCGGTCGGCCGCCGTAGCCGCGGCCCTCGCCGAGTTCGACTCCCGACACGGCACGACATCGGGCGGCGCCGTCGTCACCCACTGCGAGTCGCGACGTCCACGTGGCTACCGCGTGCTGACCGGTGTCGCCGCAGCCGTCATCGTCGCGGTCGTCGGCAGTCGCCGCGCTCAAGGCATCGAATGGCAGCAACGACGACACGACTCGTCGGCGGCCGTAGCGCCGCGCTGACACGGCCGAACCGCCACAACTGAAGGTCGGCCGCCGCCGACAGTGCTGCAGGTGGAACCGCCCGCTCCCGCGGGTACGGCCGCGGCAGGTGCGGCTTCCATCGAGCGACCGTCGACATCGCTGCCGGAGATCAACAGCCAAAGAGGAACTGCAGACGTGTAGCGGCTGCCTTCAAGCGTACGACTGCGCACCAGCGCCGGCAGCCGCTACAGCCGCCGCAGACACCGACAGTCGCCGACAGCGCGCACCCGAGCGGTCTGCGTTGCTGCAGCGCCGAAACCGTGCATCGGTCAGATCATCTACCGCGGCACAGTCGCCGTAGTCGTGCGTGCCGACACGACCGGGATCGTCAGGCCGTTGGATGCGACCGATTGCACGGTGCTCGAGACCGCTCCGTGACGCACGGCCCGTCGGGCCAGGCGACCGGTGGGCGTTAGGCTGAATGCATGCCTGGCAACCCACTGACCGATCCCAACTGGGCTTCAGATCTCGCCGATACTCATCGCTCTCTATGTCGGCAAAGTCCGTACGGCTGTCACCGAGCGGGCCGTCACTGCGGTTCGCGCCGTGGTGTTCGGGATCATCATCCTGCGATCGCGCTGCCTGGTCGCCATCACCTTGCTGGTGATCCTCGCTGCACGAAGTTCCTGCAGAGCCTCATCGGGCATCGCCACTGACCACGATTCGTCGGTGTGGATCTCGTACATGCGTCCTCGGCGCAGCTCTGGTGATCGGCGGCGCAGTCACGATGCGCAAGCGGTTCGAGCACGAGCACGCATGAGCCACCATCACGTCATCATCATCGGGTCCGGCCCGGCCGGGCTCACCGCCGCCATCTACACGGCGCGGGCCAACCTCGCATCCGCTCGTGATCGAGGGTGAGCCGTCGAGCACCATCCGATCAACCCGGCGGCCAGCTCATGCTGACCACCGACGTCGAGAACTTCCCCGGCTTCCCCGACGGCATCATGGGCCCGGAGCTGATGATGAAGTTCCGCGAGCAGGCGATGCGGTTCGGTGCCGAGTTCCTCACCGAGAAGGTCACCACGGTCGACTTCTCAGCGAGCGGCCGTTCAGGGTCTGGCGTCCGCGACGACGCGCAGTCCACCGCCGATGCGGTCATCGTGTCGACCGGTGCGCAGAGCCTGATGCTCGGCCTCGAGGCCGAGGCGCAGGCTGCTCGGGCTACGGCCTGTCGACCGTGCGCCACCTGCGACGGGTTCTTCTTCCGCGGTCACGAGATCGCCGTCGTCGGTGGCGGCGACAGCGCCGTCGAGGAGGCGCCGTTCCTCACCAAGTTCGCCGACAAGGTCACGCTCGATCCACCGCCGCGACACGCTGCGGGCGTCGAAGATCATGCAGGACCGGGCCTTCAACAACCCGAAGATCGAGTTCATGTGGAACACCGTCGTCGACGACCTGCGTCGGCGACACGAAGCTCGAGGGTGCCGTCGTGCGCAACGTGCTGACCGGCGAGACGCACGACGCTGCCGGTCACCGGGCTGTTCGTCGCGATCGGCCACCGGCCCAACACCGACCTGTTCAAGGGCGTGCTCGACATGGAGGACAACGGCTACCTCGATCACCCAGCCGGGCTCGTACGTACACCAACGTCGACGGCGTCTTCGCCTGCGGCGACGTGCAGGACCACACCTACCGCCAGGCGATCACCGCCGCCGGTTCGGGCTGCATGGCTGCGATCGACACCGAGCGCTGGCTGGAGAGTCGGCCCAGCACTGGCTGAGATCGCTGACTGCGCCAGTGCGTCACGTCACCACGGCGCCAGGAATGTATGCTCGCGGCGCCGTCGTTCAGTACGGATAGCATCGTGTTCCAATCGAAAGGACCCGCCAATGACCACTGGCATCGTCACCCTCACCACTTCCACATTCGACGAGACCGTGGCAGCGGCCGACAAGCCGGTGATCGTCGACTTCTGGGCCGAGTGGTGTGGCCCGTGCAAGATGATCGCTCCGATCCTCGGAGAAATCGCCGCCGAGCAGGGCGATCACATCGACGATCGCCAAGCTCAACGTCGACGAGAACCCCGACATCGCCATGCGGTTCAACGTCATGAGCATTCCCACCCTGTCTGGTCTTCGACGGTGGCGAGGTCGCCGAAGCGCTCTGGTCGGCGCCAAGGGCAAGGGTCAGCTGTTGCAGGAGCTCGACGAATTTCTGCCTACTTCCCGCTGACGTCCCGGTCAGCGGCGAGGCAATACGCGATCTGCAGCGCCGCCTCGGTGCCGCCGGGTTTCCACCCGCCGCCGGCGCCGAGGCGGCGCGTTTTGTCCTGCCACCGAAGCGGCCGTGCGCGCCTTCCAGACGCGGCCGCGGCCTGCGGTGTGACGGCACGTTGCGACGAGCAGACCTGGACGGCGCTGGTCGAAGGCCAGTTGGAAGCTCGGCGACCGGCTGCTGTTCCTGACGTTCACCCAACCTGCGTGGCGACGACGTCGCCGAACTGCAGTCGCGGCTCTGGCCCGACTCGGCTTCGACTGCGGCCGCGTCGACGGCATCCTCGGTCCCAGCACCGCACGGCGCTGGAGGAGTTCCAGTCCAACTGCGGCACTGCCAGCCGATGGCGTCTGCGGCCTCGACACCGTCGAACGTTGACGATCATGAGCTCACAGACGGGTGCGGGGCCCGGGGATCGCCGCCGTACGCGAGCGCGAGCGGCTGCGCGCCGGCCTCGGTTCGGTTGCACGAGTGCCGGATCGTGGTCGGCCAATACGGCGGTCTCAGTGCCTTGACCAGGACGCTTGTCGCGTGAACTGCGCCTCCGCGGGGCGACCGTGATGTCGCTCGACGAGCCCGACGCCGTGGCCCAGGCAACGGCCGCCAACCACTTCGCTGCCGACGTCTACCTCGGCTTCGAGACGCACACCGAGCCGGCGGCGACCGATCCAGTTCTACCGAGTTCCGACGTTCGAGTCGGCCGGAGGGCGCGCTCTGGCCGAGCTCATCGCCGAAAATCTTGGCTCGTATCGGTGATCTAGAGCCTCGATGTTCGTGGAATGCGGCTTCCGATGCTGCGCGAGACCCGAATGCCTGCCGTGCAATGCATCGTCGGCCCGGTGCGGGTGGCTATCGATGCTGGTCCAGCGATTGCAGGCGCCGATCGTCGACGCCCTGGAACAATGGGTCTCACGGTCTACCTGACGGTTTATCCACAGTGTTGTCCACTAGGTGTGTGCAACCTCAACTTGACACTTCGGTAAAGACAATCCACGCGTATAGCGACCAGACTATCACTCTACTGGTAGCCGGTGGTTGTCGTTGATCCTAGGCGATCGAGTCCGGCGGGTTGGTCATCGCGTGATAGATCCGCTCGAGGTCTTCGAGATCGGCGAAATCGATGACGACGCGACCACGCTTGGCGCCCATCGTCACCCCGACGCGCGTCTGCAGATGCTCGGCAAGCAGCTCCTCGAGTTCGAGCAGGCCGGGAGCGCGAAGTCGTCGTGGCGGGGGTCAGGCCGGCGCCATCCGGCACGCGAACCGGCAGCCGAGTGACGGTCGACGGCGGCTCTCCGCGCTCGCGCACCACCTCTTCGAGCATCCGCACCGACCAGTTCTCGGCAGCCGCCTGACGAGCCAGTTGCTCCTGCAGGGTGCGGTCGGGCGTGCCGAGCAGCGCCCGGGCGTGGCCGGCGCTGAGCCGGCCGTCGGCCAGCAGATGTTGGATCGCCGGGCGGCAGCGACATCAGCCGCAGCGTGTTGGTGACCGCCGAGCGGCTCTTTGCCGACCCGATTGGCGACCTGCTCGTGGGTGAGCTCGAAGTCCTCGATCAGCTGCTGGTAGGCCGCCGCCTCCTCGAGCGGCGTCAGGTCCTGGCGGTGAAGGTTCTCGACCAGCGCCCGCTCGACGCAGCCGAGGTCGTCGGTGTTGCGCACGATCGCCGGGATCGACGGCGAGACCGGCGCGCTGGCGCGGCCCGCCAGCGCCGCTCGCCCGCGACCAGCTCGTAGCCGCTGTCGCCCGACCGGTCGCACCAGGACCGGCTGCAGCACACCGAGCTCGCGGATCGAGGCGGCGAGCTCGGCCAGCGACTCCTCGTCGAAGTGCGCGCGCGGCTGGTGCTGGTTGGGCATGATGCTGTCGATCGGGAGGTCCATGCAGCGCGGCGAATCGCCGTCGATCGGAGCCGGCTCTCCGACGGGGATCAGGGCGCCGAGGCCCTTACCGAGACCGCCGCGTCGAGCCACTGACTGACCTCCTTTGCCACGCTCGCGGTAGGCCGACGGCACCGCGCGACGTTGAGTCGAACGTGATGATCGGTTGCCCGAACGACGGTGCCTCCGACAGCCGCACGGTGCGAGGCACGACCGTTGCGGCAGACCTTGTCGCCGAAGTGCTCGCGAACCTCCTGCACGACCTGGTCGGCCAGCTTCGTGCGGGCGTCGTACATGACGCAGCACGATCGTCGATGACCTCGAGCGTCGGGTTGAGGTTGCGCCTGCACGAGGTCGACGTTGCGCAGCAGCTGGCCGAGGCCCTCGAGCGCGTAGTACTCGCACTGGATGGGGACGAGCACCTCGTCGGCCGCGCTGAGGCCGTTGACGGTGAGCAGCCCGAGCGACGGCGGGCAGTCGATCAGGACGTAGTCGTAGTCGTCGAGCACGGCGTCGATCGCCGTTGCGGAGCCGGTTCTCGCGGCTGAAGGCCGGGCACCAGCTCGATCTCGGCGCCGGCCAGGTCGAGGCTGGCCGGGGCCACGAACGAGGTTCTGCACCGACGACGGCTCGATGCAGTTCTCGAGCGGCACCTCGTGCATGATCACGTGGTACATCGACGTCTCGAGCCCCGGTTCTCGATGCCGAGCCCGGTGCGTGGCGTTGCCCTGCGGATCGAGGTCGATGATCAGGTGCGGCAGCCGAGTCTCGGCGAGGCACGCACCGGAGGTTGATCGCGGTCGTGGTCTTGCCGACGCCGCCCTTCTGATTGGCGACCGCCATCACCCAGGGCAGACGGCCGGCCCTCGGCGGGTTCAGTTGCGGTCATCGAGGAATAACTCCTGGTTCACGCGGGTCTAGGTCGAGTGGACGGCAGTGCATCGGAACGGCCGTCATCGTATCGGAGCGATTGCCGTCGGACGCACCAGCGGGACGGTTACCGGACGGACCCCGCGGACCAGCAATGTTTCACGTGGAACGCAAGCAGGGGTGGCTCGGTACGGCAGTCGGCGAATCCCCGGCTCAGACGCCACCGTCACGCAAGATCCAGGCCAGCCAGCCAGGACGTCGTGCCCAGACCGTGCTGCGGTCCACTCGGCGGCTCGCTGACCAGCCCGACACCGCCCTCGCGTGAGCAGCGCGTCGACGAAGCTCGGCGGTCACGGCGACGGCTCGCGAACTCGGCGCCGTCGACCACGTCGAAGGTGCGGCGAGTTCGCGCCGTCTACACACGGCAACCACGTCGGTCGTCAACACCGTGGCACGCTCCGTCCAGGCCCAGCGAGCGCACCGCACGACGCAGCAGATCCGCGCGAGTGCCGCGGCGCTCGACCATCGTCACGTCGACAATCCTGGCGCGTCGCCAGGCGATCACGAACGCGGGCAGACCACCGCCCGAGCCGAGATCGACCAGCGATCAGGGACCGGTCGGGAATCAACCGTACGAACCGGTCGGCGTGCGCCACGGCGTCGGCCAGCGATCGCTCGCCGATCGCACCGCACGCCTGGATCACCGCCAGCGCGGCGAGCAGCAGTGTGTCGTCAGCCATTGGCCGGCGTGATGACCACACGCCGGTACGGATCGTCACCCTCGGAGCGGGTCGTGATCCATCGACCTCGCTCAGCGCGTCGTGGACGATCTTGCGATCGGCCGACGACATCGGCTCGAGCACACCGGGCGACGCCGGACTGCTTGACCTCGTCGGCCATCTGCACCGCGAACCGATCGAGGGCCTCCTTGCGGCGCTGGCGATATCCGCCGATGTCGACGCGCAGGCGAGTGTCGTGGTCGCCGAGGCGACGCTGCGATGCGACGCTGGCGAGATCCTGCACCGCCTGCGAGCGTGGTGCCGCGCGGGCCGACCAGCAGGCCGAGGTTCTCACCGTGCACGCGAACCTCGAGATCGTCGCCGTCCTCGATCAATTCGGTGGTGCCCGGTGAACGCGAACGCGGCGACCAATTCGTCGATGAACTTTCGGGCCTCGTCGCCGACCTGTCGTGCGTTCACGTCGTGCTGCTCCCTACTTGGCTGTTGGCGTCGGTTGTGGTGTCGCTTCGACATGTCAGCTGCGTCGACCATGCTCATCGGTCGCCGCAGCTGCACGGCGTCGGTTTGGCGAGCGCTTGGTCTCGGTCGCGGCCGGTCGTTGCGCGGCTTGGCGGCGTCTTGGCGCGGCGTCGCCGCTGCCCTCGCTCTTGCGGGGCCGACAGCTCGCGTCGATCGCACCTTCTGGCTGGGCCTGCGCCGGCGGACCCAGGCGAGCGGACCCGGGCCTCGCCGCGCAAGCGCCCGAACAAGCCCGGGCTTTGGCTCTGCCAAGCACCTCGAACTCGGCGTCGTCGGCGGCGACTCCCAAGCGATCGAGCGCCAGGTCCTTTGGCCTCTTCGAGCGTGCGTGCGGTGAATTCGACCCATTCCATGGGTGGTCCTACTTCTTCTTGGGACGTGCAGTCGTTCGGCCGAGCCGATTTGCCGGTCGACGCCGGGCGGACCGCTGCCGACTGGTCGTCGGACGATTCTTCGGGGAGTGACCCGCTTGCTGACCGTCGGCGGCTTGCGTAGCCGGCAGCTTGGCTCAGCGGCTGCTTGGCATCGCTCAGCTGGCGCTTGGCCTGGGCGAACATCCCGCCACCGCCGCCATCTTTCTTGGCGATCTCGCGGGCCGTTCGCCGGCGGCCTGCGCCTGACGACCGAGGGAGTGTTCACCTTTGTAGAAGCGGTGGGTGATGTAGTACTGCAAGCCGATGCGGAAGATCGCCTGGGCCATGTAGTAGATCACCAGGCCGGTGAGGTAGAACACCAGGAAGACGGCGAACGACCACCGGCAGGTACTGCATCAGCTTGGCCTGGGTCTCCGACATGTTGGGCTGCGACCTGAAGCTCGGGCGGCAACCATCTTCTGCTGGACGTAGTACAGCACGCCGAGCGTCACGACCACGAGCAGGGCGTACGACGAGGCCCTTGCCGAACGACTCGGCGATCATCTGCCGACGGCCGCTTCGACAGGTCGAGGCCCCAGCGACAGCATCTCGTGCTTGCCGACCAGCGATTGGTACAGCTCGGAGCTCGTCGACATGTACTGCGGGCGTGAACCCGGTACGACCCTGGCGCCTGCTTGTGGCGGTCAGGCCGTGCAGCACCCGGTACATGATGATGAACACCGGCATCTGCAGCAGCAGCGGGAAGCACGAGGCCATCGGGTTGACCTTGTGCTGCTGGTACAGCTTCATCATCTCTTCGTTGAGCTTCTGGCGGTCGCCGCGGTGCTCCTGCTGCAGCTTGCGCATCTCCGGCTGCAGCTTCTGCATCTCGAGCATCCCCTTGGTGCTCTTCAGCACCAGCGGAGCGGTGATCGATCATCATCGACCAGAGCGATCATCGAGATGGCGACGATGTAGTTGTGGGTGAAGCTGTAGAACCAGGCCAGCAGCGCTGCGGGCGGCTCGAAACAGGCCGGCGATCATGGGGTCATCTGTCTTTCCTTCGGGCACGGGGTCGTACCCGGATGGGCCGAATGGTCGGCAACGGACGAATCGGCGCACGGTCAGCCACAGGCCACGTGCGGTGCCGTGGACGGTGAGCGCCTCGAGCGCGTACGACGAGCACGACGGCGTGAATCGGCACGGCGAGGGACGACCCTCGAACGCCTGCTGATACCGCGATGACCAGGGCAATCAGCCGCCGCACGGAGGCCACGAGGCGCGTCGCAGATCGAACTCCAGTTCGACGTCGACGATCGTTGTGCTGCGATGGGTTGGGCGCCGATGAGATACAACCCGGCGGCAGCGACCGAGGTCGGCAAGATGCCCGCAAGCTGACGCCGCAGACGATTGCGAACGACGGCTGGTCCGATGGCGCGACCGAGTGCATACGCCACCCTCGGTGGGCGTTGCAGCAGGATCGGGAATGTACGTGCACCACAGGACTCCGGCCCGGGTTCGCTGGCCCTCATGGGCCAAGCGCGAAGCGCGCTGCGTCCCCGGATGCGCCAGATCAAGCCGACGAGGCTGTGCCGGCCCTTGGCGCGACGTGCCCTCAGCACGGCTCGCCCGGCGCGGGTGCTCATCCGGTGGCGGAAGCCGTGCTTCTTGGCGCGGCGACGATTGTTCGGTTGGTAGGTGCGCTTCACGCAACCCTCCTCGGCTACGCACACATGGTGAGCAGCACTTTCGATGGCAAGTGAGAATATGGAAGGAACGCCGCAACTTCTCGGCTAACCCGGCCAAACGCACAAGTGCTACGGGCGCATGGACGGTCGCATAGCAACCGAGGCCGCGTTGCTGCGCCACGTCACTCGGGACGGCTGCGAGCCTGGTCAGACGGCACGTGGCGGTCGCGATGGCCCGTGCGGGCACCCGCACAGCCTGCTAGCGTCCCGTTCCTCCAGCAGATTTGAATTGTCCACATCGATGTGGACAATTGTGTGGACAACGATCGATGGCAGTGAATGGAGGTGCAGGTGAGCGACCATGATCAGTTGTGGACAGCGGTAGCCCAACTGCTGCGGGCACAGGTGTCCGAAGCGGTGTGGTTCTCGACCTTCCAAGACGTGACCGCGCTCGACAGCGACCCGTCGATGCTGCGTGTCGGAGCCCCGAACGGTCACACTCGCGACCGCATCCTGTCGCGCTACCTGCCGCTGGTGCGCGACGCGTCTGGAAGAGATCGGCGCGCGCGAACCGCCAATTCGTCGTCGAGGTGCAAGTCGCCGACGCCGCCGAGCAAGAGTTCGTCGAGCAGGCTCGCCGACCCCGACCGAGCCGAGCGACAACAGTCGGCAGGAGCGCGATCGGCGCATGCCGGCGTCCGACGCGGCGGGCATGAACCCGCGCTACACGTTCGAGGCGTTCGTCAAGGGCGCATCGAACCAGTTCGCGCTCGCCGCTGCACTGCGCGTCGCCGAGACACCGGGCCGCTCGCTACAACCCGCTGTTCATCTACGGCGCGGCCGGTCTCGGCAAGACCCACCTGCTGCACGCCATCGGCCACTACGTGCACAGCCACTACCAGCACCGACATCGTGCGCTACGTCAGCGACCGAGACGTTCCTCAACGAGTACGTCGACGCGCATCCGCACCAACACCGATCGCCAGCTTCAAGCGCCGCTACCGCGACATCGACGTGCTGCTGATCGACGACATCCAGTTCATGGAGGGCAAGGAAGGTCTGCAGGAGGAGTTCTTCCACACGTTCAACTCGCTGCACGGCGCCAACAAGCAGATCGTGATCTCCAGCGACCGCATGCCCGACGCCATCCCTACGCTGGAGGAACGGCTGCGCGGCCGGTTCAAGTGGGGCCTCATCACCGACATCCAGCCGCCCGACCTCGAGACCCGCCTGGCCATCTTGCGCAACAAGGCCGAGCGCGATCACAGTCCGGTGTCCGGCCGAGACGCTCGAGTTCATCGCCTCGCAGATCACCACCAACATCCGTGAGCTCGAAGGCGCGCTCATCCGCGTCACCGCGTACGCCAGCCTCAACCACGTCCCCATCAGCACCCACCTCGCCGAGCAACTGCTCGGCCGACCTGCTGAGCGACAGCCGTACGTCAAGCCGCGCACCGACGACGAGCTGCTCAGCGAGATGGCCAGTCATCCTCGGCCACAGCGTCGAGGCACTGCAGCGGCAAGAGCCGGCAGCGACCGCTCGTCACCGCGCGCCAGATGGCGATGTACGTCTTCCGCGAGCTCACCGATCTCAGCTACCCGGCCATCGCCCGGCTGTTCGGCGGCCGCGATCACACCACCGTCATCCACGCCGTCGACAAGATCCAACGCCTGATGAAGGAACGCAAGCAGATCTACGATCAGGTCACCGACCTCGTCACAGCGGTTGAAGAAGGCCTGAGCCTGCCGCTGTGCGTGCCGTGTGAACGATGGGCGTCGACAGACGCGGGGGACAACACCATCACTGTCCACCGAACCACAATCGTGTCATTTCCGACCTGTGCACGGCGGGGGATACCGCATGGGGACGCAGTTCCGACCCCTACGCTGGCCGATCAACTGACTTATGCACAGTCCACAGCCCTTATTACCTTCTATTACCTTGTATACATCACCTCATTGTGAGAAAGGCCTCTCTGTGAAGTTCCGTTGCGAGCGCGAAGCACTCCGCCGAAGCGCTCTCCACTGCAGGACGAGCTGCCACTGGCCGAACCGGCGCACTGCCCGGTGTTGTCGGGCCTGCGTCTCGAACTCGTCGGCGATCAGCTGAGCATCACCGGCACCGACCTCGATCTGACGATCCAACTGACGCTGGCAGTTGGCGGCGACGGAGATGGCGGTGTCGTGCTGCCGGCTCGGCTTGCCGCCGACATCGTTCGCTCGATGGGCGCCGGCAAGGTCGAAGTCGAGGTCGACGGCGACGAGGTCAACATCACCGGCGGCCGATCGCAGTTCAGCGTGCGGCCGCTGTCGTTCGACGACTATCCGAAGTTGGCCACGCCGACGACATCGTCGGTCACGCTGCCTGCCGCCGCTGTCGGTGAGGCGCTGCGCCAGGTCAGTGCGCGCGCCAGCACCGACGAAGCCCGGCCGATCCTCACCGGTGTGTTGCTGACCGCCGAGAACGGCGGGCTGCGCAATGGTTGCCACCGACTCGTACCGACTCGCGGTCCGCTGACCTTGCCGATCACCAGGTGCTCGGTGCCGACCAGAAGGTGCTCGTGCCGGGCCGGGCCCTCAACGAGCTGCAGCGATTGGTCGGTCGGTGGCGAGGAGCTGCACGATGCGACTCGGCGATCGCGACGCGACGTTCGAAGTCGGCGGGACGCGGCTGTCGACGCGCGCTGATCGAGGGCGAGTTCCCCAACTATCGCCAGCTGATTCCGGCCAGTCATCCCAAACACGCTCACGGTCGAGCGCGAGCCGCTGCTCGAGGCCATCCGTCGCGTCAAGATCCTCGCTAAGCGACGCGACGCCGGTGCGACTGCAGATGGGCGGCGACACGTTGCGGCTCGACGGCGATCACGCAAGACGTCGGCAACGCGTCCGGAAGAGCTCGACGCGACGTACGAAGGCACCGAGCTGACCGTCGCGTTCAACCCCGAGTACTTCGCGTCCGGTGTCGAAGCATGCTCGTCGGATTCGATCACGCTGTCGACGCTCGATTCGCTGAAGCCGGCCGTGGTGCGCGGTGTCGGCAACGACGACTACCTGTACCTGTTGATGCCCGTCCGGGTGCCGTAACGATGGCGAGCTGACGTGATCGTCACCGGCTCGAGCTGGCTCGACTTTCGCAACTACGCCAGCGCGGCGTTCGACTTCGAGCCGGGCACCACGGCGGTCATCGGGCCTCAACGGGCAGGGCAAGACCAACCTCGCCGAGGCGATGGCGCTACCTCGCCACGCTCGACAGCTTTCGCGGCGCCCGCTCGACGCATTGATCCGCGTCGGTGCGAGACCGCGCCGTCGTGCGCGTCACGGTGCTGCACGACGACGGTCGCGAGGTTGTCGGTCGAGCTGGAGCTGACGCGCAACGGGCGCAACCGGGTGCTGGTCAACCGGCAGAAAGCTGCCGTCGAGCTCGCGACCTGCTGCGGCGTCATGCGGGTCACGGTGTTCTCGCCCGACGACCTCGCCGTGGTGAAGAGAGGGCCCCGGCGGGCGGCGCTGATTTCTCGACGATGTCCTGGTCGCGCTGGCACTGAAGTACGGCGCGCTGCGACTGGAACTCGACCGCATCGTGAAGCAGCGCAACATGTTGCTGGAAGCAGCTCGGTGGACGCTCTCACCGAGGAGGCGATCGCATGACCCTCGACGTCTGGGATTCGAAGATGGCGGAGGTCGGCGACCAGTTCGGTCATGCGCGGCGCGTGTTGATCGCTCGCCTGGCGCCCCTCGGTCGGCGAGGCCTACGAGCAGCTGGCCGATCGACCGCACCAGCATCGAGCTGCGGTACGAGCCGCGGTGGCGCGCAACGCGGGCTCGGCGTCGCGCTTGGCCGAGGCGCGTGCGGCGACGACGTGCGCCGCGAGTGTCGAGTCGTCGGCCCGCATCGCGACGACCGTCGACTTCTTTGGTCAACGGCATGCCGGCGCGCACCGCATGCGTCGCAGGGCGAGCAGCGCACGTTTGCGCTGGCACTGCGGCTTGGCGCGCACCGTCTGGTGACCGACAGGGTCGGTAGCGCGCCGGTGCTGGTGCTCGACGACGTGTTGAGCGAGCTCGACCCGAGCCGCTGCGAGGCGCTGCTGCGACACCTGCCGCCCGGGCCAAGTCGTGCTGACGACCGCCGGCGTTCTTCCGGAAGCTGCGCATCCGGACGCGATTTGCGGATCGAAGCTGGCATACGGCGGATCGTCGTGAGTCGAGATCCGGTGCCCGATTCGGCGACAGCCTCGACAGCAGTCGTCCGCTCGCTGCCGCAACGATGCGTCCGGCGATTCGGCGTCGCCGAGCCAGACCGCGAGCCAGATGGGCGGTGTCTTCGGTCGCTGGGCGGAGGCGGTGGGCGATGCCGTCGCCAACCACGTGAAGCCGGTGAAACTCGACGGCACGAAGCTCGTCGTCGAAGTCGACGACCCGCGCCCGGGCGACGCAACTGCGCTTCTTGGAGACGACGTTGAAGGCAGCGATTGCTCGAGGTCGCCGCGCGCCACGATCGAGACGATCGAGGTCCGTCGGCGTTCGACGGCTCCAGTGATCGGACGCCGCGGATGATTGCCCTGGACACTGACCCGGATTGCCGCCTTTGTGTGACACCCATCCGGTAGGATGGGAGACGATCGCGACAGCAGCTGAAGCGCAGGAAGCCAGCTCGGATGTCGCCAATAAAACTGCAGGTCAAGCATGCTTTCCTGCCGATAGATTGAGGTGCGCGTGTCGTTCGGACACCAACAAGCCAACAGCCGATTACGCGGCCAAAGACATCCAGGTTTTGGAAGGTCTCGACCCGGTCAGAAAACGGCCGGGAATGTGCATCGGATCCACCGGTCTGGCGGGTCTCCACCACCTCGATCTGGGAGGTCGTCGACAACGCCGTCGACGAGGCGATGGCGGGCTTCTGCACCGCATCGCGGTCACGCTGCTGGCCGACGGCGGCTGTCCGTGTCGACGACAACGGTCGCGGCATTCCGGTCGATCCGTATCCGTCCGGCCCGCACAAGGGCAAGAGCGCCGCCGAGGTCGTGCTCACCGTGCTGCACGCCGGCGGCAAGTTCGGCGGCAACGGCTACAAGGTGTCCGGCGGTCTGCACGGCGTCGGTGTCAGCGTGGTCAACGCGCTCAGCGAGCGGCTGATCATCGAGATCGACCAGCGACGGCAAGCGCTACCACCAGGAGTACGCAAGGGCGGCAAGCCGCAGGGCAAGCTCAGCCGTCGTCGGCGACACGCCGGCCGCGCGGCCGCTGCTGCGCAGGACCGGTACGTCGGTCACGTTCTGGCCGGATCCCACGGTGTTCGTCGCCGAGGGGACCGAGTTCGTCGCCCGCACCGTTGCTCGAGCGGTTGCAGACGATGGCGTTCCTCAACAAGGGCCTCGAGATCATCTTCCGCGACGAGCGGCCCGACCGCGAGTTCGACCAGACGTTCCAGTACAAGGGCGGCATCGTCGACTTCGTCAAGCACCTCAACGCGTCGAAGGAGGCGCTGTTCTCAAGGTCGCTCACTTCGAGGACGAGGACGACGCGGACAGCCAGACGCTCGACATCGCGATCCAGTGGAACACCGGCTACTACGAGGGCATCCACGGCTACGCCAACGGCATCTCCACCATCGAGGGCGGTATGCACGTCGAGGGCTTCAAGACCGCGCTCACCAGGTGTCGTCAACAAGTACGCCGAGCGAAGAACCTGCTGAAGGAGGAAGGACGAGAACCTCGCTCGGCGAAGACATTCGCGAGAGGCATCACCGCGATCGTCTCGGTCAAGCTGCGCGACCCGCAGTTCGAGGGTCAGACCAAGGCCAAGCTGCGGCAACGTCGCCGATGCGTTCGTTCGTGCAGAAGGCACACCAACGAGCGCCTCGCCGAGTGGCTCGAGGAGAATCCCGCCGAAGCCAACCAGTTCGTCAAGAAGGCGCGCGGCTGCGGCGCAGGCGTGTCGCCGCCAAGAACGCCCGTAACGCGATCCGCCGCAAGACGGCGCTCACCGGTGCCGGCATGCCCGACAAGTTGAAGGACTGCAGCAGCGGCAACCCGACGAGAGCGAGCTGTTCATCGTCGAGGGTGACTCCGCCGGCGGCTCGGCGCTCAACGCCCGCGATCCGCGCACGCAGGCGCTGCTGCCGATCCGCGGCAAGATCCTCAACGTCGAGCGCGCCCGCCTCGACAAGATGCTGAAGAACAACGAGGTGCAGAGCCTCATCACCGCGATCGGTGGCGGTGTCGGCGAGGAGTTCGACGCCGCCAAGGCCCGCTACCACAAGGTGATCCTGCTGGCCGACGCCGATGTCGACGGCAGCCACATCCGCACGCTGCTGCTCACGTTCTTCTACCGGCAGATGCGCCGCTGGTCGAGGCCGGCTACGTCTACATCGCCCAGCCGCCGCTGTTCTCGACGAGTCGTCGGCAAAGAGAAGATCTACCTCAAAGACGACCAGGCCAAGGCCGGTGGCTCGAGGCCCATCCCAACCACAAGAAGGAGTTCCAGCGGTTGAAGGGCCTCGGCGAGATGGACTGGGAAGAGCTCAAGCCGACCACGATGGATGCCGTCGACGCGCACGCTGTTGCAGGTCGAGGTCGAAGAGGCCGCCTCGGCCGACGAGATGATGAGCGTGCTGATGGGTGACGACGTCGATCGCGCAAGCTTCATCGTCACCAACGCACGTGACGTACGGAACCTGGACTTCTGATGAGCGACACCCCGATTCCCCCGCAACGGCGACGACGCCGGCGACATCAACGACGACCCGTCGCTGTCGGTGCAGCCCGTCGCGCTGCAAGACGAGATGGAGCGCAGCTTCCTCGACTACGCGATGTCGGTCATCATGTCGCAGCCTCTGCCCGACGTGCGCGACGGCCTGAAGCCGGTGCACCGCCGCATCATCTGGGACATGGACGAGCAGGGCTTCCGCCCCGACCGCCCGCTTCGTGAAGTCGCGCCGCGTCACCGGCGACACCGATGGCCAGTACCACCCGCACGGCGACAGCGCGATCTACGACGCGCTGGTGCGCATGGCCCAGCCGTTCTCGCTGCGCCACCCGCTGATCGACTTCCACGGCAACTACGGCTCGCCCGACTTCGGTCCGGCAGCCGCGCGCTACACGGAGTGCCGCCTGCACCCGCTGGCGATGCAGCTGCTGGCCGACATCGACGAAGAACACCGTCGACATGCAGCCGACCTACGACGGCAGCCGCGAGGAGCCCGACGGTGCTGCCCGTCGCGGTTCCCCAACCTGCTGGTCAACGGCAGCCAGGGCATCGCCGTCGGCATGGCCACCAACATCCCGCCGCACAACCTGGGCGAGGTCATCGACGCCACGCTCCACCTGATCGACCACCCGGACGCCACGCCCGACGACCTCATGCAGCTTCGTCAAGGGCCCCGACTTCCCGACGGGCGGTCGGCATCCTCGGCCGGGCCGGGATCATGGACGCCTACCGCACCGGCCGCGGCAGCATCAAGATGCGAGCCAAGGCGACCGATCGAAGAGACGGCAAGCGCGGCGCAGATGCAGATCGTCGTCACCGAGCTGCCGTACCAGACCAGCTGCGCAGCCATCGCCGGCCGCATCCAGGAGCTGGTCGACGCCGGCGAGCCTCGATGGCATCGCCGATGTCAACGACAGCTCGGCCGGCGGCAAGACCAGCCTGGTCATCACGCCTGCAGCGCGACGCCAACGCCAACGTCGTGCTGAACAACCTGTTCAAGCTCACGCAGCTGCAGACCAGCTTCGCGCGTCAACATGGTGGCGCTGGTCGACGGTGTGCCCCGCACGCTCAACCTCGTCACGGCGCTCGCAGGGCTATCGTCGCGCACCAGGTCGACGTCATCACCCGCCGCTCGCAGTACCGCCTCGACAAGGCCCGCCGGCGCGAGCACATCCTCGGAGGGCCGCTTCGAGGCCCTCGACGTGATCGATCGAGATCATCGCCCTCATCCGGGCCAGCGACGATCGCCGCCGCGGCCAGGCGGCCTCATGGCCGAGCCTTACGAGTTCACCGAGCTGCAGGCCAAGCACATCCTCGAGATGCGCCTCGGCGCAGCTGACCCGGCTCAGCCGGATCGACCATCGAGCAGCGAGATCGTCGACGCTGCAGCCAGCATCGTCGAACTCGAGGCGATCCTCGCCGACGCCCGCCGTGCGCGACGAGGTCATCACGCTCCGAGATGTCAGCGATCAAGGAAGAGTTCGCCACGCCCGCGTGGCTGCGAGATCGGCCTCGACGACGGCGAGATGACCGACCTCGACCTGGTCGAGGACAAGGAGCTCGTCATCGTGATGACCGAGGCGCAGTACGTCAAGGCCGTCACGGCCGACAGCGTTCAAGACGCAGGGTCGCGGCGGTCGCGGCGTCAGCGGCGCCAAGCTGAAGACCGACGACATCGTGCAGCCACGTCATCTTCACGACGGCCCACGCGCTTCCTGCTGTTCTTCAGCAACCGCGGCCGGGTGTACCGGCTGCGTGCGCATGGACATCCCCGAGCGCGAGCGCACGGCCAAGGGCATGCCGATCGTCAACCTGCTGCCGCTGCAGGCCGGCGAGACGATCCAGGCCATCATCGACACCCGCGACTTCGCCGGCGAGCGCAACCTGTTCTTCGCCACGCGCAAGGGCGTCGTCAAGAAGACCGTCGTTCCACGAGTACGACATCGGCCGGCGCGACGGCCTCATCGCGCTCAACCTCGCGCGACGGCGACGAGCTGGTGCGGGTCATCGAGACCACCGGCAGCGACGACATCTTCATGGTCAGCCGCAGCGGGCACGACCATCCGCTTCAGCGAGGACGAGGTGCGGCGCCATGGGCCGAGCCGCGGCCGGCGTGCGGGGCATGAAGCTGAAGACCGGCGACGAGGGTCGTCGTCCGTCGACGTCGCCCGCGACGACACGGCGATCCTCATCGATCACCGAGGCCGGCTACGGCAAGCGCACCCAGCTCGACCGGTTCAACGTGCAGGGCCGCGGCGGCCAGGGCGTCATCGGCATCCGCCTCACCGGCAAGAAGGGCCACGTGGTCGCCGCGTTCATGGTCGGGCTCGACGACGAGATCGTCGCCGTCGCAAGCGGCGGTGTCGCGATCCGGCATGGGTGTGCTAGCGACATCTCATCGCAGGGTCGTGGCGCACACCGGTGTCAAGGTCGATGAACGTCGACGACGGGTCAATCGCGTTGCGTCGGTCGCACTGATCATCGCCCAACGACGACTAACCCCAGCGAGCAAGCAATACGTAGC
>ERZ1370068.7804-contig-67_pt1 | contig 28295 bp, 33 predicted proteins | sample MGYA00561227_ERZ1370068 | MGnify/ENA primary metagenome ERZ1370068 (study PRJEB38410, sample SAMEA6850437) | metagenome | study: Metagenomic assessment of the ecological functions of the soil: analysis of the soil microbiota associated with the...
ATCCCCGGCGACGGCATCGGCCCGGAAGTCACCGAAGCGGTCGTCCGCATCCTGCAGGCCGCCGGCGTCTCGATCGAGTGGGAGCGCGCACGTCGCCGGCGTGCGTCGCGTTCGAGCGCACCGGCCAGGCGCTGCCGGTCGAGCTGCATCGACTCGATCCGCCGGAACAAGGTCGCGCTCAAGGGGCCGGTGACGACGCCGATCGGCGACGGGTTCACGAGCGTGAACGTCGGGCTGCGCAAGGCGCTCGATCTGTACGCGAACCTGCGGCCGGTCTGGAACCTGCCCGGCGTCGACGCGCGGTTTCAGGGCGTCGACCTCGTCATCGTCCGCGAGAACACCGAGGATCTCTACGCCGGCCTCGAGCACGAGGTCGTGCCCGGGCGTCGTCGAGAGCCTGAAGATCATCACCGAGCGCGCGTCGACGCGCATCGCGCAGTTCGCGTTCGAGCACGCGCGGCGGCACGGCCGCAAGAAGGTGACGGCGATCCACAAGGCGAACATCATGAAGCTCAGCGACGGGCTGTTCCTCGACTGCGTCCGCACGCGTCGCGCGCGAGTACACCGACATCGCCTACGACGAGCGGATCGTCGACGCCGCCTGCATGCAGCTGGTGATGCACCCGGAGCAGTTCGACGTGCTGGTGCTGCCGAACCTCTACGGCGACATCGTGTCGGATCTGTGCGCCGGCCTGGTCGGCGGGCTCGGCGTCGTCGGCGCCGCGAACCTCGGCACCGAGATCGCGCGTGTTCGAGGCGGTGCACGGCAGCGCGCCGGACATCGCCGGCAAGAACCTCGCGAACCCGACGGCGCTGCTGCTGTCGGCGGTGATGATGCTGCGGCACATCGACGAAGGCGCGGCGGCCGATCGCATCATGCGGCGCGCTCGGCGCGGTGCTGACGGCGAGGCGCGTCCGCACGCGCGATCTCGGCGGCACGGCGTCGACCTCGAGTTCGCCGACGCGGTCTGCGCGCGACTCGCGAGTCGACGCTGAAGGCTGCGGACATCAAGCGACCTCTCGACGCTGCGTGCTATAGTCCGAGGCGGTCTCCGCATGCTGGACGACATCTCCCAGGCGGTCCTCGCGCGCGAGGAGGTCGCTCAAGTACCTGCGCGGCGGCTACGGCGAGAGCGGCGCGCAGGCGCGCGAGCGGATCTACGGCTACCTCGACGAGCTGCGCACGACGCAGCGCCACGCGATTCTACCGCGCGCTGCAGCATCCGCTCTACCCGATCCTGCGCAAGATCGAGCGCAAGCACGAGAACCTGCACCACGTCGCCGACCGCGGCGCGCGCGCACCGCATCGTCTACGCGTCGAACCACAAGAGCCACACCGACTACCTCGTCGAGCCGCTCGTGCTCGACGACAACGGCATCCGGCCGCCGCTCATCGCCGCCGGCATCAACCTGTTCGGCGGTCCGCTCGGCCTGCTCCACCGGCACGTCACCGGCGCGATTCCGATCCGCCGCAACACGAAGGATCCGGCGTACCTGATCACGCTCAAGGCCTACGTCGCCGAGATCCTCAAGAAGCACGATCTGTTCTTCTATCCCGAAGGCGGCCGCAGCTACAGCGGCGAGCTGAAGCCGGCGAAGACCGGGCTGTTCAACGCGGCGCTCAGCGCCGAGCGGCGCCGACCTCGTGATCATCCCGGTCGCGATCGCCTACGACCTCGTGCTCGAGGATCACATCCTCGCGCACCAGCAGCGTGAAGAAGCGGCAGCGGCCGTTCAGCGCGCGAGCTGGCCGAGATGGTGCGCTACGCCGTCGGCTACCGGTCGCGCGCGTTCGTCACCTTCGGCGCGCCGATCACCGCCGGCGACCGCGACGCGCAGTCGCGCAGCGACGTGCTCGAGCTGACGCGCCTGGTCCGCGCGCGCATCGGCGCGCTCTACAAGGTGCTGCCGACGGCGGTGTTCGCCGCGGCGATGCGGCCGTCGATCACGCGGCGCGATCTCGAGATCGCGCATCGACCGGCTGATCGAGGAGCTCGCGGCGCGCGCACGCCAACCTCGGCGTGACCAGCGGCCGGCAGGCGATCGAGGAAGCGGCCGAGCCGCTCGAGACGCGCGGCATCGTCGTCGCTCGAGCGCGGCCGCTTCCGCGTGCGCGAGCGCACGCGTGCTGCGCTACTACGCGCGGACGATCGAGCACCTGCTCGTCGACGACCGGCCGGACGCACTGATGCTCGACAGCGCGTCCGAAAGCCTTCTTCCACCTCCTCGCGCAAAGCCGGCACCCTGAAGAAGCTGGCGTCGCGCTACGGCATGCGCCGGCCGACGAGCTTCGCGCGCCGGTTCATCGCCGGCGAGACCGTCGCCGAAGCGATCGACGGCGGCGCGCGCGCGTCGAAGCGCGCGGCCTGCTGCATCACGCTCGATCTGCTCGGCGAGAGCGTCACGCAGCCTCGCCGAGGCCGACGCCGCGACGCGCGACTACCTCGACGTCATCGACGCGATCATCGCCGTCCGGCATCGAGCGCAACATCTCGCTGAAGCTGACGCAGCTCGGGCTCGACGTCGACAAGGCGAGCGCCGTCGACAACCTGCGCAAGATCCTCGAGCGCGCCGAGCCGGCCGGCTTCTTCGTGCGCATCGACATGGAGAACTCGCCGTACACCGACGTCACGCTCGAGATCTTCGAGACGCTGTGGCGGCACGGCTACCGGCAGATGGGCGTCGTGCTGCAGTCGGCGCTGCACCGCAGCGAGCAGGATCTGCAGCGCATCAACGCGCTCGGCGCGCGCGTCCGGCTCGTCAAGGGCGCGTACAAGGAACCGAAGACGCGTCGCGTACCAGAAGAAGGCCGACGTCGACGCGGCGTACGCGCGGATGATGAAGACGCTGCTCACCGACGGCCACTATCCGGCGATCGCCACGCACGATCCGGCGATGATCGAGCTGGCGCGGACGTGCGCGCGCGAGCACCACGTCGCGCCCGATCGGTTCGAGTTCCAGATGCTGTACGGCATCCGCCGCGATCTGCAGACGATGCTGGTGAAGGACGGGCTACCGCGTGCGCGTCTACATTCCGTTCGGCCGCGAATGGTTTCCTTACTTCATGCGGCGGCTCGGCGAGCGGCCGGCCAACGTCATGTTCGTCATCCGCGGCATCCTCGGCGAGCAGTGGTAATCCGGTTTCCACGCAGTGCGCAAACTGCATCATTCGGCCGCCGCGCTGAGGTCGCTGTTACCTACCGAACACACTCCTGCGCGGTCGCTTCCGACGCGCTTCGTCGCAACCTCCGCTGCCATCAGCACTTAGCCGAAGAGCTCAGCTCGCGGCACGCCTCTTGAAATCACCTGAACCGCAGGGACGGCCGGCGGCATCCTAGAGCAAGGGAGCCGCGACGGCAGGAGGAGCTGGAGACCATGGTCACGAACTATCCCCACTCGATCGCGTCGCACGAAGGACTGCGGACGACCGCGGACCGAGCGCACGAGGATGGGTTCGGCGCCGGGTGATGGATCGGCTGCGTCAGACGTTCTGCGGCCTGCACGGGCACGACACGCTGCTGCATTTCGAGCAGGAGCGCATGTCGCTGCGCTGCGTCTCGTGCGGCCACGAAACGCCGGGCTGGGAGCTGAACGAGGCGCCGCCGACGGTGACGATGCGCGGCGACGCGCGACGCCTCGCGATCGTGCGGCCCCAGCTCGTCAGCGAGCGGCGGATCGCGTGAGATTCAGAATCCGGTGACTGGACAATCGGGCAATCGGGATCGCATTGAATCGCGCCGATTGATCCGATCACCATCGATCGGACTATTCGAATCGCGCAGTCCAGTTACCCGATCACTCAGATCACCCGATACAGAACCTGCTCGCCAGCTCCACCAGCGCGTCGCGGCAGACCAGGACGTCCGCGACGTTGACGTACTCCTCGGTCGAGTGCAGGCCGGCGCCGCCGGGTCCGAACAGAATCGACGGGATGCCGGCGTGACCGAGCACTGCGGCGTCGGTCCAGAAGCTGGCGCCCGTCGATCGCGGCGTGCCGCCCGCCTGCGCCAGCGCCGCGGCCAGCGTCTGCGGCAGCTCGTGATCGGCCGGCACTCTCGTAGCGCGGGCCGGCTGAACATCGGCCGTCGCGATCGCGCGAAACGTCGCGTCTTCGCGCGCCGAGCGCGTCGAGGATCGCTGCGCACCTCGTCGCAGCGCCGTCGATTCCGGTTCGCTCGGCAGCGTGCGCCGCTCCATCTGCAGCGTCGCGCGGTCGGGATAGCTGCTGAGCTCGCGTCCGCCTTCGACGATCGACGCGTGCAGCGATCCGGTGCCGACCAGCGGATGCGGCGGCCGCGCCTGCAGCGTCGCGATCGAGCGCTTCGAGCCGCGTCAGCACGCGGCCCAGCCGCAGAATCGCGTCCTGCCCGTCGGCCGGCCGGCTGCCGTGCGCCGCCTTGCCGTCGCACGTCGACGTCGACCCACGCGAACCCCTTGTGACCGACGGCGATCTGCGAGATCGGTCGGCTCGGTGACGATCGCGCGCGTCGGCGCGCCACGTCTTCACGAGCGCGTCGGCGCCGATGCTCGAATGCTCCTCGTCGACGACGCGCGGCGACGATCGAGCCGTCCGGACGCGAGCCCGCCGCGCTCGGCGATCGACGCCGCGGCGGCGATCATCGCGGCGACGCCGCCTTTCATGTCCTGCGCGCCGCGGCCGTAGAGCCGGCCGTCGCGCTCGACCGGCGTGAACGGATCGGTCATGCCCGCGACGCCGACCGTGTCGGTGTGGCCGCAGAACATCAGCGTCCGGCCCTGCGTCGCGCCCCTCGAGCACGCCGACGACGTTCGGCCGTCCGGGCGCGACCGTCTTCGATCGACGACGTCGAGGCCGCCGCGCCGCATCTCGGCGGCGACGAGCGTCGGCGATCTCGCGCTTCGCCCGGCGCGCCGCGGCACGAGCGTCGGGTTGACGGAGTTGATCGGCGACGAGATCGCGCAGCAGGCGGATCGCGGGATCCATGCGCGGTAGCTTAGCAGCGTCGGCAGTCACGTAGGTCCGCGTAGACGCAGGTCGCTCGATGAGCTGCACTAAGTCCGTGATCGCGATGTCGTCGGCCGATCGCTGTAAGCTGACGAGATGCGCGTCGTCGCGATCACCGGCGCATCGGCGGGCATCGGCCGCGCGACGGCGCTGCGCGCTGGCGCGCGACGGCGCGGCGGTCGCGATCTGCGCGCGGCGCGCCGATCGGCTCGACGCGGTCGCCGCGGAGATCGCGCGCCGCCGGCGGCCAGGCGCTGCCGATCGTCGCCGACGTGACGCGCGCGGACGACATGGACGCGCTCGTCGCGCGCGCGGTCGAGCGCTTCGGCCGCCTCGACGTGATGATGTGCAACGCCGGCTTCGGCATCGCCGGCGCGATCGACGACGATCGCGCCGGACCAGATGCAGAAGCTGATGGACGTCAACTACATCGGCACCTATCACGCCGCGCGCGCCGCGCTGCCGGTGTTCCGCCGCCAGCGGTCGCGGCCACATCGATCATCGTCGTCGTCGATCGTCGGCAAGCGCGGCGTGCCGTACATGGGCGCGTACGCCGCGACGAAGTTCGCGCAGGTCGGCCTCGCCGAGTGCCTGCGCGCCGAGCTCGCCGGCTCGGACATTCACGTCAGCGTCGTCTATCCGGTCTCGACCGAGACCGAGTTCTTCGACGTGATGTCGCGCGAAACCGGCGCGCGGTGACGCGCGCGGCCGGGCCGCGGCAGACGCGTCGAGACGGTCGCCGACGCGATCGCGCGCGCGATCGAGCGTCCGGTCCCCGAGGTCTACCCGCACGCCAAGTCGCGCGCGCTCGTCATGCTCAACGCGCTCGCGCCCGGCTTCTGCGATCGCATCGTGCAAGCGCTTCGGCCGCAAGCCGGTCCGACGAACGCGACGCAGCAGTCGGACCGTGCGCGAGGCTTAGCCGGCGGCGATGACACGTCATGACGCCGCTCGATCGCGCCAGCGCGCATCGCCGCAGGCCGTCCGCGACGCCGGCGGCCGCGCGCTGATCGTCGGCGGCTGGGTGCGCGATCGCCTGCTGCGGCCGCGAGTCGAAGCGACATCGACCTCGAGGTCTTCGGCGTCGCCGGCCGATCGCCTGCGCGCGCTGCTCGAGTCGTTCGGCCGCGTCGAGGCGGTCGGCGAGAGCTTTCAGGTCTACAAGATCGGCGACATCGACGTGTCGCTGCCGCGGCGCGACTCGAAGGCCGGGCCGCGGCCACCGCGGCTTCGTCGTCACCGGCGATCCCGGCGATGTCGGTCGCGGAGGCGGCGCGGCGGCGCGACTTCACCGATCAACGCCATCTCGTGGGATCCGCTGACCGGCGAGTATCTCGATCCGTTCGACGGCCGCGGCGATCTCGAGCGCCGCGCTGCTGCGCGTCGTCGATCCGGCGACGTTCGGCGACGACAGCCTGCGCGTGCTGCGCGCGCGTGCAGTTCGCGGCGCGGTTCGAGTTCGACGCTCGACGACGCGACGCGCGCGCTGTGCCGCGCGATCCCGCTCGACGATCTGCCGGCCGAGCGCGATCTGGGGCGAGATCGAGAAGCTGCTGCTCGCGCCGCGGCCGTCGATCGGCTTCGCGCTCGCGATGGACCTCGGCGTCGTCGCGCAGCTGTTTCCCGAGCTGCAGGCGCTCGCCGGCTGCCCGCAGGAGCCGGAGTGGCATCCGGAAGGCGACGTCTGGGTGCACACGCTGCAGGTGATCGACCAGGCGCGCACGCGCATCGACGATCTGCCGCGGCCGCAGCAGATCGCCGTCATGCTCGGCGCCGTCTGCCACGACCTCGGCAAGCCGGCGACGACCGCGTTCATCGACGGGCGCATCCGATCGATCGATCACGAGGAACAGGGCGTCGCGCCGGCGACGCGCGTTGCTCGATCGGCTCAACGTGCACTCGATCGACGGCTACGACGTGCGCCGGCAGGTCGCTCGGCCTCGTCGCGCAGCACCTGAAGCCGGGTCGTGGTTCAAGGTGCGCGACGAGGTCGGCGACGGCGCGTTCCGCCGGCTCGCGCAGAAGGTCGACCTCGAGCTGCTGGCGCGGCTCGCGAAGTCCGACTGCCTGGGCCGCGAGCCCGGCGCGTTCGACTGCACGGCGATGGACTGGTTCCTCGAGCGCGCGCGCGCGCTCGGCGTCGAGCATCGCCCGCCGGCGCCGATCCTGCTCGGCCGTCATCTGCTCGCGCTCGGCCTGCAAGCCGGGCCCGCGCGTCGGCGAGATCCTGAAGGCGGTCTACGAGCAGCAGATGGACGGAGCGGTCACGACGCTCGACGAGGCGATCGCCGCGGCGAAACCGCTATCGACCATGCGATCACGCGCCGCCTGAAGCCGGCCGCGCAGGCGTCACGTAGCGCGGCGTCCTGATCGCTGCTGATGGCCCCGACTCGACCGTGACCTCACTGGCATGGCCAATGCCTGCACAATCGCGCCTATGGCTCGATACACGCTCGTCTACGGCGTTCGGCTCATTCCCGAAGGCATCGCTCAAAGGCGTCGAAGAAGCGACGCTCAAGCTCGCCGACGGCTCGACCGCCGGCCTGACGCTCCACACCTTCGACGGCACCATTCCCGCAGCTGCGGCGCTCGCTCGATCGCAGCCTCGACGCGTTCTTCGATCTGCTGCCCGGGCGCCGACGACGAAGACGTCGAGACGTTCGGCGACTGATGCTGCGCGCCGCTCGTCGCGCCAACCGACTCAACCTCGCTGCTCGTCGCGGCGCCGGTCTCGCTGGGTCTCTGGCTGGCGACGTCGCCGGCTCGCCGTGGGTGTTCATCACCGCCGCGGTCTCGCTCGATCCCGCTCGCCGGCCTCATCGGCCTCGGCACCGAGCAGCTGGCGCGCCGCTCGGGGCCGGCGCTGGGGCGGCTTTCTCAACGCGACGTTCGGCAACGCCGCCGAGCTGATCATCGCGCTCGTCGCGCTGCAGCAGCGGCCACGTCGAGCTCGTCAAGGCCTCGATCACCGGCAGCATCGTCGGCAACCTGCTGCTGGTGCTCGGCGCTGTCGTTCTTCGTCGGCGGCCTGGGCCGGCGCTCGCAGAAGTTCCATCGCACGCGGCGCAACAACACCGCGGCGATGCTGTTCCTCGCGCGTCGTCGCGCTGGTCATGCCGGCGGTCTTCGACCTCGTCGCTCTACGGCACGCTCGACGCGCGAGTCCGCCGGCGATCGATCGCCTGAGCTTCTGGAGCGCGATCGTCCTGATCGTCGCCTACGCCGGCAGCCTGATCTACGCGTTCACCGCGCAGCGCGATCTGTTCCGCTCGACGCCACGAAGGCGAGCACGACGAGCCGCGGCTGCCGACCGGCGCCGCCGTCGGCGTGCTCGCCGTCGGCACGCTGCTGACGACGGTGCAGGCGGAGCTCCTGGTCGGCGCGCTGGAGCCGGCGCTCGGCGCGCTTCGGGTTCACCGAGCTGTTCGTCGGCGTCATCGTCATCGCGCATCATCGGCAACGCCGCCGAGCACTACTCGGCGGTGACCGCGGCGCGGCGCGACGAGATGACGCTGGCGGTCGAGATCGCCGTCGGCAGCAGCGCGCAGATCGCGCTGCTCGTCGCGCCGGCGCTGGTGCTGTATTCGTTCGCGATCGGCCGGCCGATGTCGCTGCTGTTCAACGCGTTCGAGATCGCCGCGATCGCGCTCTCGGTGCTCGCGACCGTCGATCGTGGTCGCCGACGGCGAGAGCAACTGGGTCGAAGGGCTGCAGCTGCTGTCGGTCTATCTCATCCTCGCGCTGGCCTTTTATTTCGTCCCCGGCCTCGACTTGAGCGTCGCGTCGATGCGATAATGAGATCGCGAATGGGTGACCTGAGCGATCGCCTGATCGCCGAGCTCGTCGATGCCGTCCGCGGCGCAGCTCCGCAAGGAAGCAGGCGACCGGCTGCGCGACGTCTACCTCATCGGCGACATCGAGAAGGACACCGCGCGCGCCTGCATCGAGCGGCTGCGCGAGCTCGCCAACGACAACGACCGGCCGATCACGCTCTACATCAACAGCGCCGGCGGCAACGTCACCGACGGCCTCGCCATCCACGACGTCGATCCGCCACATCGTCAGCCGCGGCATCGAGGTCACGATCATCGTGCAGGGCATGGCGTACTCGATGGGCTCGATCGTGCTGCAGGCGGCCAGCGACGGGCGGCGGCTCGCGTTCCCGCATTCGTGGATCATGATTCACGAGCCGGCGAAATGGGCCGGCTGGCAGTCGACGACCGCCGCCGCGCAGCACCTCGAGCGGCTCAAGCAGATGCAGGATCAGATCTACAAGATCCTGTCGTCGCGCTCGGGCAAGCCGCTGCGCCAGATCATCCGCGACACCAAGCGCACCGACTTCTACCTCGACGCGCAGAGCGCGCTCGAGTACGGCCTGATCGACGCGGTCGTCGCGGGAGAGCTGCCGGAGCCGAAGCCGGCAGCGGCGGAGACGGCGAGACGCCGCCGGCCGATGGAGCGCCGCCGCGCCGCTCGAAGCCGAAGCCGCGCGCGAGCGCAGCAACGGCGACAGGCGGCCGACGGCGGGGCAGCAGTCGGAGAGCCGCCACGGCACACCGCGGCAGGCAGACCGTCCTGCCTATCCCGACTTACTCTAGTTCCGCGACGCGCGCCACTCCTCGAGCAGGCGCGCGGCGTTGCCGGCGACCGAGTGCAGCGTCGGCGTCCAGCCGAGCGCGCGCGCGCGCGGGCTGCGGACCAGCTGATCGAGCGCCAGCGCGTCGGCATACGCGCCCATCTTGCGTCGCGCGCTTCCTCGATCGGCACGTGCCGCACGTCGGGCTGCACCGGCAGGTACGGCTTGATCGCCGCCGACGATGTCGTTGACGCGCTCGTCGCCTTCGTCGTTGGCGTGGTAGACGCCGACGGCGTCGTCGCTGCGCGGCCAGCCGCGCGTAGAGGTCCGCCAGATCGCGGTCGTAGACGAGCGGCCAGTGATTGTTGCCGTCGCCGACGACGCGCACCAGGCCGTTGCTGGCGCGACTTGAAGAGGTCGCCGACCATGCCGCTGCCGCCGCCGTAGACGACGCCGGGCCGGACGACGATCGGTCCGCAGATGGTCGTCGCCGCGCGTCGAGCACGAGCTGCTCGTGGCCGGGCCGCCACGCCGACCAGCGCGATCGGGTTGATCGGCGCGTCTTCGGCCGCCGGCTCCGGCGCTCGCCCGAGCACCCAGACGCCCGACGTGTAGATGATGAACCGCTTCGCCGGCGCCGTCGAGCCGGCGGTGCGCGGCCGCTTGGCCGCGGCGATGCATCGTCTCGAGCGCGGCCTGCTCGATCGCCGGGCCGCGGCCCGACGCGCAGTCGAACGCGGCGTGGACGTAGCCGTCCTGCGCGTCGGCGCTGCCGCGGAACGACTCGGGATCCGCGAGGTTGCCGATGACCGGATGCGCGCCGCGCTTGGCGACGCGCGCGGCCTTCTCGTTGTCGCGCACGAGCGCGGTCACGTCGTGGCCGCCGCGCACGAGCGCGTCGAGCACGGCGCGCGCCGATGTATCCGGTCGCGCCCGTCAGAAAGATCCGCATCGCGGCCGTATATCATAGTTCACTCGTGGCCCGCGACACGCTCATCGACTTTTTCGACGATCTCGCTCGCGCGCGCGGCGACTTCCTCGTCTACGACGACGGGTTCCGCAGCCGCGGCTACACGTACGCGCGAGGTCGCGCGCGCGCGCGCGCGGCTTCGCCGCGCGCCTGCACGAGCTCGGGCTGCGCAAGGGCGACAAGGTTGTCTTCTGGAGCGAGAACCGCCCGGAGTGGATCGTCGCGTTCTGGGGCTGCCTGCTCGCGCGGCATCGTCGTCGTGCCGATCGACTACCGCGCGTCGCCGGACTTTCTCGCGCGCGTCAGCCGCATCGTCGCGGCGAAGCTGGTGCTGATCGGCCAGGACGTCCCGCCGCTCGCCGAGCGCCGATCGGCGCGCCGGTCGTGGAAGCTGCACGAGCTCGACTGGCCGCGAGCGGCGACGGCCGCTGCCGCCGCGTCGACGATCGGCCGCGACGACGTCGCGGAGATCATCTTCACGTCGGGCGCGACCGCCGAGCCCAAGGGCGTCGTCATCACGCACCGCAACGTGCTCGCGAACATCGTCCCGGTCGAGCGCGAGGTCGCTGAAGTACCGGAAGTGGGGCCGGCCGTTCTTCCCGCTGCGCTTCCTGAACCTGCTGCCGCTCAGCCACATGTTCGGCCAGGCGATGGCGACGTTCATCCCGCCGATGCTGCCGGGCGTCGTCGTCTTCATGCGCGGCTACAACCCGGCGACATCGTCGCGCAGATCAAGACGCGGCGCGATCTCGGTGCTCGTGTCGGTGCCGAAGATCCTCGACGTGCTGCGCGAGCACGTCGCTGCGCGTCGCGCCGGACGCCGGCGAGCCGCCGCGCGCCGAAGCAGCACGTCGTCGCGGCGCTGGTGGCGCTATCGCGCGCATCCATCGGCTGTTCGGCTTGAAGTTCTGGGCGTTCGTCGTCGGCGCCGCGCCGCTCGATGCCGACGCTCGAGGCGTTCTGGGGCGAGCTCGGGTTCGTCGTCATTCAGGGCTACGGCCTCACCGAGACCGCGCCGATCGTCACGCTGAACCATCCGTTCGGCACGAAGAAGGGATCGGTCGGCAAGGCGATCGCCGGCGTCGAGGTGAAGATCGCCGCCGGACGGCGAGATCCTCGTCCGCGGCGAGAACGTCACGCGCGGCTACTTCAACGCCGCCGAGGAGACCGCGCGCGCGTTCGAGGACGGCTGGTTCCACACCGGCGACATCGGCGAGATCGGCGCCGACGGCCAGCTGCTACATCCGCGGGCGCAAGAAGGAAATGATCGTCACGCCCGAAGGGCTGAACGTCTTCCCGGAGGACGTCGAGCGGGTGCTGAACGCGATCGCCGGCGTGCGCGACGTCGGCGGTCGTCGGCGCGCCGATCGGGTCGGCAGGAACGCGTGCACGCGGTGCTCGTGCTCGACGCCGGGCGTCGATCGCCGACGCGGTCGTGCGCGCAGGCCAACGCGCAGCTCGACGATCACCAGAAGATCCGCGCGCGCGCTCGTGTGGCCGGAGCGCGAGCTGCCGCGCACCGAAGGCACGCGCAAGCTGAAGCGCGCGGCGATCCGCGACTGGGTGACGAGCGGCGGCACGGCGCCGCGTCGCGCGGCGGCCGGCACCGACGCGCTCGGCGGCGCTCGTCGCGAAATACGCCGGGCCGCGACGATCTGTCGCCGCAGACGACGCTCGAAGAGCTCGGGCTCGAGCTCGCTCGAGCGCGTCGAGCTGATGGTGGCGCTCGAGGACGCGTTTCAGACGCGCATCGACGAAGGCGCGTTCTCCGAGGCGCGCGATCATCGGCCAGCTGCGCACGCTCGTCGAGCGCGCGCCGACGAGCGACGCGCGCGCCGGCCGAGCCGGTCGAGTTTCCGGCGTGGAACCGATCGTGGCCGGCGCGCGCGATTCGCCGCGTGCAGCCTGCCGACGTGGATCCTGCCGCTCGCGCGCGTCTTCGCGTGGATGCGCGTCGAAGGCCGCGAGCACCTGCGCGACCTCGACGGCCCGGTGATCTTCGCCGCGAACCACCAGAGCCACATGGACACGCCCGGTGATCCTGGCGGCGCTGCCGCCGCGCTGGCGCTACCGCGTCGCGCCGGCGATGGCGAAGGAGTTCTTCAAGGCGCATTTCTTCCCGGCGCAGCACGGCCGCGCCGGCGTGGTTCACCAACAGCCTGAACTACTACCTCGCGGCGCTGTTCTTCAACGCGTTCCCGCTGCCGCAGCGCGAAGCGGGCGCGCGGCAGACGCTGCGCTACATCGGCGAGCTGCTCGGCGACGGCTTCTCGGTGCTGATCTTCCCGGAGGGCGCGCGGACCGACGACCGGCGACGATCGATCGCGTTCCGGCCCGGGCATCGGCATGATCGCGTCGCGGCTCGGCGTGCCGGTCGTGCCGGTCCGGCTCGACGGGCTCGACCAGCGTGCTGCACCATCACGCTGGCGCATGGCGCGGCCGGGACGCGTGCGCGTGGCCTTCGGCGCGCCGCTGCGGCTGGTCGGCGACGACTACGAAGCGCTGGCCGAAGCAGGTCGAGGACGCGGTTCGAGGCACTGTAGATCGGTCATCTGGCAGCTCGTCAGCCGGACTTGACCAGACTGACCAATTCGACTAGATCGCCACTGATGTGGCACAATGATTGTTTGAAAGGAAAGGACTGCTAGCAGTTGAGCAAGGACGATCTGATTGACATGCAGGGCACCGTCGTGGCGGTGCACAGCGGCGGTCTTTACCGCGTGCAGTGCGACGCCGGCCACGAAGTGCTGGCCCAGCTCAGCGGCCGAATGCGCCGCTTCCGCATCAAGGTGGTTCCGGGCGATCGCGTGACCGTCGGCGTTTCGCCGTACGATCCGGTCCGGGGCATCATCACCTTCCGCGCACGCTAGCCAGATACAGTTTGAATTCCAACACAACCGATAGCACGCCATCGCCGCCGACGCGGCCGCCGGCGCGCGGCGCGTCCGCGCCGCGGCGCCGCACGCACCCGCGCGCACGCCGCGGCCGACGCGTCCGCGCGCGCCGGCGCTCGAGCCGATCGCCGTGCGACACGACGCCGGTGCCGTTCGCGTCGCTCAACCTCGACACGCGGCTGCTCGAAGGCATCCGCGATCTCGGCTTCAGCGACACGCGGCCGATTCAGAGCGCGGTGATTCCGCTCGCGCTCGCCGGCGACGATCTCATCGCGTGCGCCGAAACCGGCACCGGCAAGACCGCGGCGTTCGTCGTGCCGACGCTGCAGCGGCTGCTGACGACGCCGCGGCCGACGTCGACGGCGAGCCGCGGCGACCACGCAGCCGCGTGCTGGTCCTCGCGCCGACGCGCGAGCTCGCCGTGCAGATCGAGGACGAGATCCACGGCCTCGCCTACCACACGACCGTCACGAGCGCGGCCGTCTACGGCGGCGTCGAGATGGGCATGCAGGAGCGCGCGCTCAAGGCCGGCGTCGACATCATCGTCGCCACGCCGGGCCGGCTGATGGATCACATGCGGCAGCAGAACGCCGACCTGCGCGGCATCGAGCTGCTCGTCCTCGACGAAGCCGACCGCATGATGGACATGGGCTTCTGGCCCGACGTGCGCCGCATCATCGCGCGCGCTGCCGGCCGACGCGCCAGACGCTGCTCTTCTCGGCGACGATGCCGGACGAGGTGGTGCGCGATCGCGCTCGAGATCGCGCGCGACGCCGAAGTACGTGCAGGTCGGTCAGCGCAGCGCGCCGGCCAAGAGCGATCACGCACCGCGTCGAAGTCGTGTCGGCGGCGACGACAAGGTCGACTGGCTGATCGAGCACCTGCAGCAGCCCGAAGGGCCCGGTGCTCGATCTTCTCGCGCACGAAGATCGGCGCCGATCGGCTGGCGCGGCAGGCTCGCCGCCGCGGGCGTCAAGTGCACGGCGCTGCACGCCGACCGCAGCCAGGATCAGCGCCGCATCGCGGTCGAAGGATTCAGGGGCGGCACGCTACACGGTGCTGGTCGCCACCGACATCGCGGCGCGCGGCCTCGACATCGACGGCATCCACACGGTCATCAACTACGAAGTGCCCGACTCACCCGACGCCTACGTGCACCGCGTGGGCCGCACCGGCCGCGCGGACGAGGTGGGCCAGGCGCATCACGCTCGTCGCGCCGGAAGAGCGGCGCGCGCTGGCGTTTCTGGCAAAGGCCGTCGGCGTTCATTTAGAATGAGATCGGCGATGTCCGATCCGTTTCCGCTCCGCAGCCGGCCGACGCCCGGATCGCCGCGGCCAGCCGGCGTCGAAGCGCCGGCTGCGTCGGCGGCGGTCGCGCAGTTCAAGTCGTGCCGCTGGCGGCGTCCGCCGGAAGACGGCCCGGAATGCTGCGGCCACCGCGACGTGCTGCCGATGGCCGGCACGACCGGCTTCGATCCCGAAGCCTGGTGCCCCGACTGCGCGTTCTACAAGCTCCGCCGCACGCCGAAGAAGCGCGATCCTGACGAGTACAGTACTAGTCAGGCTGAGTGGCTAGGCTCGCTGAGCCGCCTAGCTCAGCCTAGCCATGCCTACTCAGAGAACTCCTTCGCCAGCTCGACCCACTCGCCTTGCGGCGCGAGCTGCTGATACGCGCGCCAGTGCGGCCGCGCCTCCTGCGACTGCCCCATCTTCTCGAACGTCACCGCCAGATAGAAGTGCGCGTCGGCGTAGAACGGGTTGAGGCGCAGCGCCTCGCGGTAGCACGCCTGCGCCTCCGGGAAGCGGCCGAGGTCGTGGTAGATGTTGCCGAGGTTGAAGTGCGCCTCGAAGAAATCGGACTCGAGGCCGATCGCGCGCTCGTAGAGCGCCTGCGCTTCGGCGAGCTCGTCGCGGCTGTAGTGGATGTTCGCGAGGTTGATCAGCGCGGCGACGAGATACGGATCGAGCTCGAGCGCCTTGCGATACGCCGCCGCCGCCTCCTCCTGCGTCGACTCGTCGCCATCGTCGAGCGCGGATGCCGCGCGGAAGTACTCCTCGGCCAGCGCGGTGTCGCGCGGCGCGGCGCCGGCGCGTCGGCGCGGCGGCGTCGCGCGGCGCGCGGCTCGCCGGCCGCCGCAGCGTGATGATCTTCGCCGGCGCCGCGTCGAGCCGGAAGTCGAACTCGAGCTGCCCCTGCCGCGACGCGATCAGCGTGCGGACGACGCTGCGGAACGACGCGCCCTGGCTCGAGCCCGTCGTTGGCCTGCTTGATCGACGGCGAGATCGGGAAACGCGAAGAACGTGTCGGCGTTGGTGCGCAGCACCGGCCGGATGACGCCGCACTTCACCAGGTAGCGCAGGTGATCCTCGCGAAGCGCGCGATAGCGCGCCAGCAGATCGCGCATCGCGTGGTACTGCCGCTTCAGCGCGTCCGGGCGTCGGCACGCCGGCCAGCCGGCAGAACTCCTCTTCGGTGAGGATCTGGATCGGCGCGTCGCGCGCTGCCTGCGCGTTCAGTTCCTCGGCGCGTTTCAGCTTGTTGCTCTTGCTCGGCTGGCGTCGTCGCCGGCTCGCCGGCGCGGACCGAACCCTTCGGCGCCGATCGACCAGCATCGTCGTCTTCGCGTTGACGTCGTCGGCGGTGGCGCCGCCGAGACGCGCGACGAGCGCGCGCGCGTCCTTGCGTCCGAGCGAGCTGAGTTTTCCGGTGAAGACGACGAGCTGTCCCGCGAGTGGCGGACGACCTGACTGGTCAGGCGAGGGTGAGGGCAAACGGCCTCTCGCTGAATCGCTGGGAGACGAAACGGCTTCAAGATGATGGAGAATGACACGAAGTCAATCAGTCAAGCTCAACGCTGCATGCTGAGCATGAGCGTGACTGCATGATCCTCGCAGGCGACATCGGCGGCACCAAGACGCTGCTCGGCCTGTTCGATGCGGCGCCGGCGCGGCCGCGGCCGGTCGCGCGTGCGCGTCGTTCGGCACGCTCGACTATCGCCGATCTGCCGTCGATGATCGCGGCGTTCCTGACGGACGACGGCGACGACGCGCGCGCGATCGATCGGCGCGTGCTTCGGCGTCGCCGGGCCGGTGATCGACGAGGCCGCGCAGCTGACCAACGTGCCGTGGCGCGTCGACGCGCGCAGCGTCGCCGCGGCGTTCGGCATTCCGCGCGTCGTCGCTGCTCAACGATCTCGAGGCGATGGCGTACGCGGTCCCGGTGCTGCGGCGAGTCCGAGGTGCACGTGCTGCAGGAGGGCGAGGCGCTGCGCGGCGGCAACATCGCGCTGATCGCGGCCGGCACCGGCCTCGGCGAGGCGCTGCTGCACAACGTCGACGGCCGCTTCGTGCCGTCGCGCGTCCGAAGGCGGGCACGCCGACTTCGCCGCGCGCACCGAGCGCGAGATCGCGCTGCTGCGCGACCTGACCGCGCGCTACGGCCGCGCCGACGTCGGAGCACGTCGTCTCGGGCCGCGGGCTCGTCAACATCCATCCGCGTCGCGCACGCGCGCAGCCGTGCCGCGCGCGGCGTCGATCTCGACGATCCCGACGCGCCGGCCGCGATCTCCGCGGCGGCGCTCGAGCGCCGCTGCCCGGGCTGCGTCGAGACGCTCGACATGTTCGTCGAGGCCTACGGCGCGGAAGTCGGGCAACCTCGCGCTGCGGACGCGTGTCGACCGGCGGCGTGTTCATCGGCGGCGGCATCGCGCCGAAGATCCTGCCGGCGCTCACGACCGGCACGTTCATGCGCGCGTTCCGCGCCAAGCCGCCGCTCGACGCGATGCTCGCGGCGATGCCGGTGAAGGTGATCCTGAACGCCGAGGCGGGTCTGCTCGGCGCCGCGGTCTTCGCGGCCAGCGGCGATGAACTTTCACGATCTTTCCTGTTCGACCACCTGACACGAACGTCAGCGAGTGAGCAGACTACGACCGCGACGCTCGATCATCGGACGATGAAACGTCGCGCCGCGCTGTTGTATCCTTGCGGCTGAATGATCTGGTTTTTCGATCGCAGACGGCGAGAAGCTCCGCTACGAAATCAGCCACGACCGCATCAACGGCTGCTACCGCGTCGTCATCACGCATCCCGACGGCAGCGAATCGGTCGAGGAAGTCGACGAGCCGACCGATGCTCATCGAGCGGTCGGTCGAGCTGATGAACTCGCTTCGCGGCGACGGCTGGAAAGTCGCCTGACTCGCGCGGCTCCGACCGATGCCGACCGGCGCCGGATCAGTCGCGAACCACTTCTCCCGAGCTCGTGCATTCGAGCGCGGCCAGCAGCGCCATCGCGCCGCCGCGATCGTCGGCGCCGGTCACCGCCGGCACGATCGAAATAGTAGCGCCGCGTCGGGCCCAGCGCCGGTGCCCGTGCACACGTCGATCACCGTGCCGTCGTCCGTCGACGTGGGCGGCGAGCCCGCGCCACGCGCGCTCGATCGCGGCGACGATACGACCGGTCGAGCCATCCGAGGCGCACGCCGCGCGCCATCGCGCTCATCAGCATCGCCGTCGCGGTTTCCTCGCGGTACGCGCCCGGTGCGTCGATGATCTGGCGCCACATGCCGTCGGGCGCCTGCTGCGGCTCGGCCGCCGCCATCTGGCGCCGATAGATCTCGAGCAGCTTCGCGCGCGCCGGATGCGACGCGCGGCAGCCGCGTGAGCGTCTCCATCAGGCCGAGCGCCGCGAAGCCGTTGCCGCGTCCCCAGGCCGCGGGACCGTCGGTCGCGTGATGAAACAGGCCGTCGGCGCTGCTGGAGCCGCGCGGCGTACTCGATGAGCAGCGCGCGCGCGATCGAGATCGCGTTCGTGCCCGGCCGCGCGCCGGATCGCGCGAGCACCGCCGTCGCCATGAACATGTCGTCGGTCCAGCCCTGGCCGTACTCGGCGACGCCCGGGCGCTTCTCGGCCGCGGCGAGCCGGCACGCCTGATCGGCGAGCGCCTGCGCGCGGCGCGATCGCCTAGCCGTCGCGCTCGACCGCGAGCTCCGCGAAGATCGAGCGTGCCGGCGACGGCGGTCAGCTGCACGCGATCGCCGAACAAGCGGCTTCTCGCCCGCGATCCACGGCCGGTCTGCTCGCCAGACTTTCTCGCGCAGCGACGCGTCGTTCGGTGATGGCCGGCCGAGGCGCAGCGTCTGCGCCCACGCGAGCGCCGGGATGTAGCTGATCGCCGGCGTTTCGGGATATCGCGCGGCCAGCGAGGCGCGCGACGGCGAGCGGCGGCCGCGTCACCCGCGCGATCAAGGCCTCGTGCAGCGGCGATCGCCCGCGCGGCGCCGTCATCAGCTTCTGCGAGCGACGCGATCGCGCCGTCGGCGCGCGAACCGTCTCGTAGGGTGCCACTCGGCGTGCCGAAGGACGCGACGGAGTCGCTGCGTCGCGTCCGACCGTCGACGACGAGGTCGGGCGCCTGAAACGTGATCCAGCGCGGCAACGACTAGCGCGTCCGCCGGCTCGAAGCTCGCCGCCGGCAGCGCGCTGACAGTCCACTGCTGCCTGAGCGCGCGCGGCGCGCTCGTCTTGAACCATCTGCACGGCGGCGACGACGGCCGTCGGCGCTGTCCTCGCCGGCGCTGCCGACGAGCACCAGGCGGCGCTTCGCCGACGGCGGGATCGAAGCGCGTCGGGTTCTCGAGCGTGAGAATCGGCGTCTCGTCGCGCGGTCACGCCGGCGGCGCTGACGATGCGCGGCTCCCCGGCAGCGCCGCGACGGCGCGAATCTCGGCCTCGAGCGGCGAGGCGGCGAGCAGCGAGCTGACGATCAGCGCAGCGAGCATCGTCTGCACCTCGCTCGGCGCTAACAGCGCCTTAGGCCGCTACGCTACCGCTCTCAAATGTGCGGCCATGACTGCCCGCGCATCAGGTGATCGAACCACAGGTTCGACGAGCTTCTCCTGCACCGTGTTCTGGCGCAGCCGCGCCGCGAGGTTCGGGAAGTCGACGCGATCCATCTCCTGATCCTGGTTGAAGCACGAGAAGATGATCGTCTCCTCGCCGGTCACCGGATCGACGTGCTTCTGCAGGCACTGCGCGCAGACTTCCTTCATCATGCACTGCATCGGCGAGTTGATGCTGCGCGATGCCGACGTGGTCCGGCTTGCAGGTGCGGCGCGAGCACGCCGTGGCGCGCGGCCTTGACGGCGGCCATCATGCGATCCGAGCCGATGGCGATGATGCGATCGACCGTCGTCGAGCGGCACGAGCGGCTCGCCGAGCTCGCCGTGTCTGATACGCGAGCATCGCCTGCACGATGTTGCCGCGGAAGTGCGCGTCCTGCGGGCGCCGCGGCGCGATCGCCGCGCCGATGTCGGTGCTCCAGATCACCTGATCGGTCGCCGCCTCGATCTCCTCGCGCTTGAACAGATCCTCGCCCTTCTTGTAGCCGGCGAAGTAGATCACGCGGTTGCCGTGCGTCGCGCATCGCCTTCGCGATCGAGAACAGCACGGCGTTGCCGAGGCCGCCGCCGAGCAGCAGCACGTTCTGCCGCTCGGGAATCTCGGTCGGCGTGCCGGTCGGTCCCATCACGACGACCGGCTCGCCCTGGCTGCAGGTACGCGCACGAGCCGGCTCGACACGCCCAGCTCGAGCGCGATCAGCGACAGCAGGCCGCGCTCCTGGTCGACCCACGCGCCGGTGAGCGCGATGCCTTCCATCAGCAGCGGCGATCGCCGTGCCGACGCGCGCGGCGCCAGCGACTCGTAGTTCTGCAGGCGGTAGAACTGGCCCGGATGAAAGTGCCGCGCCGCCGCCGGCGCCTTGACGATCACCTCGACGATCGTCGGCGTCAGCCGCACGACGTCCTCGACGCGCGCGAGCAGCTCGTCGTCGAGCCGTCGCGACCAGCGCTGCCCACGCCGCGTCGCGCGCCGGCTGCTGCGCCGGATCGAGCGCGCGCGAGCTCGTCGCGCGAACAGCGTCGACGACGTGCGGATAGCCGTGCTTGGCCGACGCCATCGCCTTGACGACGTTGCCGGCGTAGCGCGGATGGTTGTCGCCGTAGTAGGTGACGAACCGGCCGTCGTCGTCGTAGGACGTGAAGAAGCCGTCGCGGATCCGGCGTCGAGCGTGAAACCGCCGTCGCCGTCCGCTCGACGCGCGTGATGCGGCTGGAAGAACTTCTTCTTCGCGTCGAGCTGGAACGTGCCCGGCGCTCCTTCTCGTAGGTGATGTTCGGCGACGTGCCCGGCGGCGACGAGCACCGTCCGCGCCGGCAGCGTCGATCGCTCGCCGGCCCGTCCGCCGGCCTGCCCTCGCGCTTGAACACCATCGCGCTGACGCGCGCCGTGCTCGTCGGGCACGGCTTCGATCGGGTTCGAGGTTCTCGGCGAACGCGATGCCCTCTTCGAGCGCCTTGATCGACCTCTTCGTGATTCAGCCGGTAGGCCGGCGAATCGACCATCCGCTTGCGATACGCGATGCGTCACGCCGCCCCAGCGACGCACCAGCGGCGACGAAGTCCGGCGGCTCGCCCGCTGCGGCGCGCGCGCGCGCGCTCGGCGCGGACCGCGCGGCCGTGCGCGCAGGAACTCGTCGAGCACCTCGAGCTCCTCGGCGTCGTAGCAGCGCGCGGACGCGCGCTTCGCCGAGCTCGCGCGACCAGCGCCTCGTAGCTGCTCGAGCGTCTTCTCGACCTGCAGCGGGTAGTACGCCATCAGCTCGGTCGCGGTGTCGATGCGCGGTCAGGCCGCCGCCGATGACGACCGCCGGCAGCCGCGCCTGCAGGTTCGGCAGCGCGTCGCGCTTGAACGCGCCGGTCAGCTGCAGCGCCATCAGGAAGTCGCTGGCCTTCCGGATGCCGCGGATCAGGTTGTTCTTCATGTCGATGATCGTCGGCCGGCCGGCGCCGGCGGCGATCGCGACGTGATCGAAGCCGTAGCTCCCACGCGTCCTCGATCGGCAGCGTGCCGCCGAAGCGGACGCCGCCGTAGCATCCGCAGCCTGTCGCCGGCGCGCCAGCGTCAGGTGCAGCAGCGTCAGGAAGTTCTTGTCCCAGCGCACGGTGATGCCGTACTCGGACACGCCGCCGAAGCCCTCGAGCACGCGCTCGTCGAGCTGGCGGTAGATCTCGCTCCAGTCGCGAATCGGCCGCGGCGGCTCGCCGTCGGTCGCCGGTCAGCTCGTCGGGCAGCGGCTCGATCTTCAGGCCGTCGATCGCCGACGACGCCGAAGCCTTCGTTCACGCAGGTAGTGCGCGAGCGTGTAGCCGGCCGGGCCGAGGCCGACGACGAGCACGTTCTTGCCGTTGTACGGCAGCGCGTACGGCCGCCGGACGTTGAGCGGGTTCCAGCGCGTCAGCAGGCCGTAGATCTCGACGCCCCACGGCATGCTCGAGCACGTCGGTCAGCACGCCGGTCTCGATCTGCGGGATGTTGACCGGCTCCTGCTTCTGGTAGATGCAGGCCTTCATGCAGTCGTTGCAGATGCGGTGGCCGGTGCCCGGGCACATCGGGTTGTCGAGCGACGACGATGCGCGAGCGCGCCGATCGGCATCGCCGCGCTTCCGCAGCGCGTGCATCTCCGAGATCTTCTCGTCGAGCGGGCAGCCGGTCGAGCGCGATGCCGAGCGGGTTGACGGCGATCGCTGCCGTCCTTGTCGCGCAGGCCCTTCGAGCACGAGTCCTTGTCGCGCTCGTGGCAGAGCACGCAGTAGTGAATCTCGCTGAGCACCTCGCGCGGCGTTCATCCGCGCGTCGGTCAGCGTGAAGCCGTCGCGGCGGCGGCAGCGCGCCAGTCCGGGCCGACCAGCGCCTCCGGCAGCTGCGGATCGGGACGCTGCGACCTCGACGAGATGCCAGTGGCTCGAGCGTTCTCCGGAAAGCGGAAGATCACCCAGTCGCGGTAGGCGCGGTCGTGGACGCGCGCGGCGCACCAGCGCTTCAGCGCCTCGACTGCTCGGGGCTTGCGGACTGCGGATCGGCGGCTGCTGGCCTTCTCCGCGATCGAGCAGCGCGCAGCCGGCGCGGGCGATCGGCGAGCTCGCGGTCGCTCGTCGACGCGCCCGACGATCAGCCGCGTCGACGATCGCATCGTCTTCCGGCGTCGGCCGCGACGTGCGCGCGCCGCCCTTCAGCAGCGGCAGCGCGCGGCGGCGGACGAAGTCGACCTTGAAGCGGAAGAGATCGTCCTGGGCGCGCGTCGACTCGGCGATCGCGGCCGCCGGCGCGTCGACGTCGAACAGCCGCGTGCACGAAACGGCTGACGTGCGGCGCCATCGCGATCGAGCAGGTTCGACAGCGCGAGCGGCAGCGCGGCGCGTCGGGCGCTGCGCGATAGGCGTCCCAGTCGCGCCAGAGCGTCGGGATCGGCCGCCGCACTTCCTCGCAGAACCGTTCGTACAAGGACGCGAGCCGCTCGGGCTCGTGCAGATCGGCAAACGTGTAGCCGGGAACGCCCAGGGCAGTCGACGCGACATCCGCAGAGATCTCTACGAAGGCACCAGCACATCCGGACGCGACGCCAACTCGGCAGGCCGGGCGAAAGGCGGATGCACGCTGTGTCCGCCTTCAGCGCCGGAGGCGCCTAGAGCCGAACCTGGCCGAAGCTCGTCGACTGTCGATTCACGAGACGACGATCGGCGCGGAGCTCGCAGAGACTGCAGAGAAATTCACATCGTCACGCTGCATCCGTGTCGCTTTGCGGGATCACCACGAAAAGACACGAAAGTCAGCGAAAGACACGAAAGAACCCCGCGCGTACGCACATCGTCCGCCGCCATGCCGTGCCGGCGGCCACAGCGCGCGGCGAATCGGCCGGAACACGACGACGTTCGGGATCTCTGGCCGTCAGCTGTGTTCTGGCGATTCGTCAGCCTGGGCGCTCGTGCCGCCGCGTAGCCGGCCGGCGTGCGACGCGCCGTCACTCTGCGGGCTGCTGCGGTCTCTGCGTTCAACGACGTTCGGTCTGTCGGTGCGCGTACGTGTCGTGCTCTGAAGGCTTTGGCTCACGGCGCGACGACCAGCGTCAGCGCGAAGCCGTCGGCCTCGTCGATCCACTGCTCGACCGCGCGGAACCCGGCGCGCTCGAGCATGCGCGACGACATCGTCCGGCCGGTAGCTTTGTACGAGCTCTCGGTCCAGATCGTCTCGCCCTCCTCGAACGTGACGTCGAGCGACGCGCCGGGAATGCGGACCCGCTGGCGCGCGCGCGGCGACCAGGTGCATCTCGACGCGCGACGTCGGCGCGTTCCAGACGGCGCGATGCGCGAACGCGTCGAGGTCGAAGTCGCCGCCGAGCTCGCGGTTGATGCGCACGAGCAGGTTGCGGTTGAACGCCGCGGTCACGCCGAGCGGATCGTCGTAGGCCAGCAGCAGGTCGCGCTCCGGCTTCACGAGATCGGCGCCGAGCAGCAGCGCGTCGCCGGCCGCGAGCGCCGCGCGGATGCTCGCGCAGGAACGCGTCGGCGCCGGGCGGATCGAAGTTGCCGATGTTCGATCCGAGAAACAGCGCCAGCGTCGCGCCCGGCCGCGCGCGTCGCGCGCACGCGTCGGCCAGCCCGCCTCGTAGGTCGCCTGGTGCGTCGACGACGGCGACGTCGCGTCGAGCGCGGCGAGCGTGCGGCTCGGCCAGGTCGAGCGCCGCCGCCGAGACGTCGACCAGGTGCACGGTCGAGCCGCGCGCCGGCGCGCCGGCCGGCGCCGACCAGCGTCGCCAGCTTGTCGCCGCTGCCCGGGCCGAGCTCGACGAGCGTCGACGAGCGGCTCGACGCGCGCGAAGATCGTCGCGGCCGTGCGCTGCGAGCAGGCCGCGTCTCGGCGCGCGTGATGCCGATACCACGGCAGCTGGCAGATCGCCTCGAACAGCGCCGAGCCGAGCGCGTCGTAGAAGTAGCGCGACGGCAGCTGCCGCGGCGTGCAGCGTCAGGTAGTGCTGCGACGTCGCTCGGCGAACGCGCGTCGATGCGGCGCCGGACGCGTCGGCGTCGATCATCGGACGCAGCGGAACGTCGCGTAGACGTAGGGATAGCGGGCGCGGAACCAGTTGCGGAACGTCGGCCGCAGCAGCTCGCGCGCCGTCGCCGGCGACGCGCCTTTCATGACGAAGTGCTCGCCGTCGAAGAAGTCGGCCGGAGTATTCCGGATACGACGCCATCGCGCGGAACCCGGGAAACGGCGCGAACGGCGTGCTCGTCCACTCCCAGCCGTTGCCGACCAGATCCTCGACGCCCCAGGCGCTGGCGCCGCGCGGATGGCTGCCGGCCGGCTCCGGATCCCAGCTCGAGAAATCGAAGACGCCGTGCGCGCGTCGCGGCTCGGCGTCGCCCCACGGATGCCGGCGCTCGCCCGCCGGCGATCCGTAGCGCCGCGCGCTGGAACTCCGCTTCGGTCGGCAGCCGCGCGCCGCGCCAGCGCGCGATACGCCGACGCCTCGGCGTGGCTGACGTAGACCGGCCACGACGGCGGCAGCGGCGATCAGCTCGAACATCCCGCGCCAGTGCCAGCGTCGCCGTCGACGCTCCCAGAACAGCGGATGCGCGACGCCCTCGCGCTGCAGCCACGCCCAGTCCTCGGGCGCCACCAGCGCGCGATCGCGATAGCCGCCGGCGTCGACGAACTCGAGGAACCGCGCGTTGGTCACGTCGTGGCGCTCGATCGCGAACGCCGGCACGTCGACGCGCAGCGCCGGACACTCGTTGTCCCAGCCGAACGGCATCGCGCCGCGGTCGACGCCGAGCGTCGCGCGGCCGGCGGGAATCGTCGATCCACTCGGCGCGCGGCGGCGCGCCGTCGACGCGCGGCGCGATAGCCGGCCGGCGCGCGCTTCTGCTCGAACGGCAGCCGATGCCACATGTAGAGCAGCGTCTCCTGGTGCATCGCCTCGTGCTCGAGGATGCGTGAACACCGCTTCGGCGCGATCGAGCAGCGGATGGCCCGGCCGATCGAGATCGCGCGTTGACGAGCGCGTCGATCACCCGGCGATCGGCCTCGTCGGCGAACTGCGCGGACCGCGTCGCGCGCCGGCCACCGACGCCGCGTCGCGGCTCGCCGCGACCGCGCCTGCGCTCTCGTGCGGATCGATGCCGCGCGCGAACAGCGTCTCGAGCCGCGCGTCGATGCTCGGCGCCGCCGAGCGCCTTCTTCACCAGCGTGTTGAAGCTGAACGCCGGCAGGTGGCCCTCGTAGAACACGATCGGATGGCGCAGCGCGATCGGCTGGCTGTAGTACGCGTCTTCGGCCAGCAGGTCGAAGAGCGCGCGCGACCGCGCGCGGTTGCGCTCGATACCACGCCACGGCGGCCGCAGCGGTCGAACGCCATCCCTGCATCTTTATCCGAAACGTCCGCTGTCAGAGTGCGCTAAAATGAGCGTTGGATAACATTGCAGATTACGCTGAACGGCGACGCGCATCGAGATCGCCGGCCCGCTGACGGTGGCCGAGCTTCTGGCGCAGCTCGACATCGACGCCGCGCCGCGTCGCGGTCGAGCACAACCTGGTCGTGCTCAAGCGCGACGCGTTCGACGACGACGATGGTGCAGCGACGGCGACGCAGATCGAAATCGTCAACTTCGTGGGCGGCGGAGGTCACGGACTGAGGCTCATGGATCCGGATGACTCTGGACACTACGTCGATCGCGGACAAGACGTTCTCCGTCGCGCCTGATCGTCGGCACCGGGCAAGTACTCGTCGCCGGCCGTCATGGTGCAGGCGCACGAGGCGTCGGGCGCCGAGATGATCACCGTCGCGGTGCGGCGCGTGAACATCTCCGACCGCTCGAAGGAATCGCTGCTCGACTACATCGACACGTCGAAGATACTTCCTGCTGCCGAACACCGCCGGCTGCTACACCGCCGACGAAGCGGTCCGCACGGCGCGGCTCGGGCGCGAGGCCGGGCTGTCGAACTGGGTGAAGCTCGAAGTGATCGGCGACGAGCGGACGCTCTTCCCCGACAACGAGGCGCTGCTCGAGGCGACGCGCGTCCTCGTGCGCGAAGGCTTCGTCGTGCTGCCCTACACGAGCGACGATCCGGTCGTCTGCCGCAAGCTCGAGGACGCCGGCGCGGCGGCGGTCATGCCGCTCGGCGCGCCGATCGGCTCGGGCCTCGGCATCCAGAACGCCAACAACATCCGCATCATCCGCGAGTTCGCGCGCGTGCCGCGTGATCGTCGACGCCGGCGTCGGCACCGCGTCGGACGCGGCGCTGGCGATGGAGCTCGGCGCCGACGGCGTGCTGATGAACACGGCGATCGCCGGCGCGCAGGATGCGGTGGCGATGGCGGAAGCGATGAAAGCTGGCGGTCCGCGCCGGGCGGCTCGCGTTCCTCGCGGGGCGGATCCCGCGCCGGATGTACGCGCAAACGCCAGCTTAGCCCGGTCGAGGGTTGGTCGGACGGCAGGGCAATGGTCACTTAGTCCCTGGTCCACTTGTCATGGTCGTCCTGGGTCACGGTCCCTCGTACACGCGCGCACGGACGAATGCGAGTGCCCCCACATAGGAATCGACGGCGCGCGCAGCCAGCCCGACCACCAGTAGTAGAGGGTGCGGCCGCGCACTCATACACCGCCTGGTCGGTCAACAACAGCGCCTCGGCGTTCGGCGGCAAAGCAGCGACGGCGGCGGGCGATGATCCGATCGGATCGGCGCCGCCGACGGCACCGGATCGAGCCCCTTCCGCCCGGAACGCGGCTTCAGGGCTCGACGCATGTGCGACGGCGAGGTGACCAGCACGAATCGCCCGACCCCGTGCGCGCAGGAAAGCGGCGGCCCCACCAGCACCGCCTCGATCCCGCGTCGTCTTCGGCGTGGACTCCTGCACGATCGCCGTCGGCGGGACGCCCGCCGCGACGAGCGCCGCGGATCCAGCGCCTCGCTTTCCGGCTGGAGCAGCTGCGAGCCGTCCGGGATCCCGGCCGACGCGATGATCAGCCGGGCGTGCCGATCGCGCCCGAAGACGCTGTGCGCCTTCCATCGCGCGCAGCCGGGCGGTGCCACTCAACTCGGTCGCCACGAGCCCGCCGACGCTGAACGACTGCGCGCCGCCGCCGAGCAGCACCACCGCGTCGGCCCCGCGCGCCGCCTCCCGGTTTCTCGACCCGCGGCATGCCGGTCCTCAGGCCCCTCAACAGCAGGCCGGCGCCGAGCGGCGTGGCCGCCGCCCAGTAGCCGACGGCGAGGACGGCGAGCAGGTAGCGGCGGGCCGATTTCTCGACGATGGCCGCAGCAGCCAGCCCACAGGGCGCCGATGCCGAACACCGCGAGCATCAACACGGGATCGGGCCGGCCGCAGGCGCCTGAGGAATTGAATCATTCAGGCTAGTGGCACGTCGACGAATGAGACCCACCTCAAGACGACGTTGAACGCAAAGCGCGCAAAGTCGCAAAGAAAATGCGTGTGTCTGAGGCTTTGCGGGCTTCGCGGCCTTTGCGTTCAAGGTCCGTTGGTCCCGTTTCACCGAATCGGTCCACTAGTCGAGCACCAGCTCCTTCTTCCACGACTCGTCGGCGTCGGCGAGCGCCGCCGGCTGCTCGTCCTTCGAGGAGCAGGTAGTTCTCGAGCACGAGCGCGTCCATGTTGGTGCGCATGAAGCAGCGGTAGGCGTCCTCCGGCGTGCAGACGATCGGCTCGCCGCGCACGTTGAACGACGTGTTGACGATCACCGGGCAGCCGGTCAGCCGGTAGAAGGCGTCGATGATGTCGTAGTAGACGCGGGTTGGTCTCGCGGCGCACCGTCTGGATGCGCGCCGAGTAGTCGACGTGCGTGACCGCCGGGATCGTCGAGCGCGGCACGTTCAGCTGCTCGATGCCCCACAGCTCGCCCGCGTCCGCCGGCATCTCGGCAGGCGCCGCGACGGCGCTGACGTCGGCGACCAGCAGCATGTAGGGGCTGTCGCCGTCGAGCTCGAACCGGAAGAGCTGGCCTGAGCAATACGTA
>ERZ1370068.2554-contig-1696_pt1 | contig 28294 bp, 36 predicted proteins | sample MGYA00561227_ERZ1370068 | MGnify/ENA primary metagenome ERZ1370068 (study PRJEB38410, sample SAMEA6850437) | metagenome | study: Metagenomic assessment of the ecological functions of the soil: analysis of the soil microbiota associated with the...
GATGCATGCTTCGTTCAGTTACGTATTGCTCCGTGCCATTCGATGTCGGCGCGCCCGCGGCGGTCCGGCGCGCCGCTCAGGAAGCTGCGGCGATGGAGGTTCGTCTGGCGATTCCGGAGCGCGATCATCTCCCGGAAGAAGCGCAGCATGCCGGCGTTCTCCTCGACGAGCTTCCAGTCGAACCACGCTGGATCTCGTTGTCCTGGCAGTAGCGCGTTGTTGTTGCCGCGCTGCGTGCGGCCGACCTCGTCGCCCGGCGACGAACATCGGCACGCCCTGCGAGAGGAGCAGGATCGTCGCGAAGTTCTTGATCTGCCGGCTGCGCAGCGCGTTGATCGTCCGGGTCGTCGGTGTCGCCCTCGGCGCCGCAGTTCCAGCTCAGGTTGTCGTCGATCGCCGTCGCGGTTGTCCTCGCCGTTCGCCTCGTTGTGCTTGTCGTTGTAGGAGACGAGGTCGTTGAGCGTGAAGCCGTCGTGCGCGCGTGATGAAGTTGACGCTGTTCGTCGGGCCGCGCCGACTGCCCTGGTAGATGTCGGCGCTGCCGGCAGATGCGCGTCGCGATCGTCGACGATCGAAGCCGGGTCGCCGCGAACGAACCGGCGCACGTCGTCGCGGAAGCGTGCCGTTCCACTCCGACCAGCGCGAGCCCGGGAAGCTGGCCGACGTCGTAGAGGCCGCCCGCGTCCCACGGCTCGGCGATCACCTTCGTGTCCGCGAGCGTCTCGGCGAGAGCTCGATGCCCCAGACGACGGGCGGGAACTCCATCGGCGCGCCGTCGGCGGCCGCGGTGCAGGATCGAGCCCTCGTCGAAGCGGAAGCCGTCGACGTGCATCTCCTCGACCCAGTAGTGGAGGCAGTCGAGGATGAACTTCTGACGATCGGGATGGTTCGCGTTGACCGTGTTGCCGCAGCCCGAGTAGTCCATGTAGTACTGCTGCTCGGTCGGGTGGAGCAGGTAGTAGGCGTCGTTGCTCGAGGCCCTTGAAGCTGATCGTCGGGCCCATGTGGTTGCCCTCGCCCGTGTGGTTGAAGACGACGTCGAGGATCACCTCGATCCCGGCCTTGTGCAGCGCCTTCACCATGTCGCGGAACTCGGTGATCTGCGAGCCCTCGCTCGGGGTCGACGCAGTAGCTCGCCTGCGGTGCGAAGTGCAGGTACGGGTCGTAGCCCCAGAAGTTGCGCAGCTCGCGGCTCGTCGACCGGGTTGATGCCGCGCACCTCGCGCTCGTCGAAGGCGAACACGGGCAGCAGCTCGACCGGCGGTCACGCCGAGCTCCTGGAGGTACGGGATCTTCTCGATCAGGCCGGAGAACGTGCCCGGGTGCTCGACGCCGGCGGTCGGCGACGTCGTGAAGCCGCGGACGTGCATCTCGTAGACGATCGTCGTCGCTCATCGGCGCGCGCAGCGGCTCGTCGCCCTCCCAGTCGTAGCCGCGCGCCGTCGACGATCACCGCGCGCATCGACGACTCGAGGTTGTCGCCCGGGAGGCACGCGTCGACCGGCTTCCAGAGCGTGTTCGTGTTGCCCTTCGCGTACGGGTCGAGCAGCACCTTCTCCGTGGTCGAAGCGGTGTCCGGCCGAGTTCGGGCCGTGGACGCGGTAGGCGTAGTGGTAGCCCGCCGTGAGGCCGCGGACGTACACGTGCCAGAAGTGGAAGCTGCGGTTGACGTCCGGGTCGAACGGGATCGTCGCGACCGGGTGCAGCGTCGTCGTGCGCGTCGAAGAGCAGGAGCTCGACGCCGGTCGCGTCCTCCGAGAAGAGCGACGAAGTTCACGCCGCCGTCGTCGACCGTCGCGCCGAGCGGCTGCGGCCGCCCGGCGCTCGAACGTCGGGAGCGAGGTCAACGATCGAGCGGCGGCGGGCTCTTCTCGTCCTCGTAGCCCTGGTTGAGCTCAACGATGTTCCCTTCCGGGTCGGAGATCCAGGCGACTCGCATTCCTTCGATGAAAGCCGCCCATGTCGAGCGGGCCGAGCGTGATCTTCGCGTCGTCCCCCATCTCGGCGAGCTTCGCGTCGAGGTCGTCGACGAGGAACGCGAGGTGGCGCCACGCCCGGATACGTCGGGCCGTCGCGCTCGCCGCGCGGGGGCGGCGCCTGCTCCTTCGCCGGGAAGAGCTCGAGGCGCGACGCCGCCGTTGCCGATCACGACGCACCTGGTCGGGCCCGGGCAGGTAGACGCGCTTGCGCTCGAAGCCGAAGTGCTTCGTGTACCAGCGCTCGATCGCGATGCGGGTCGGCGCAGTTGAGGCCGATGTGGTGGATCGGGCGCCATCACGTCCGTTCGCTCCCTGCTCGAGCAGCTCGATGATCTTGCGCGCGAACAGGTGGCAGTGGCCGCCGGTGCGCGCCGGTGACGAGGTCGCCGTCGACGACGACGTCCTCGTCGACGTAGATCGCGCCCATGTTGCTTCACGTCGCCGAGCAGGTTGTTGTGAGCGACGACCGGCCGGCCGCGGACGAGCTCGGGCGCGGCGCGACGAGCCACATGCCGTGGCAGATGATCCCCTTGCAGCATTCCGCGGCTCGGCGAACGCGCGCTCGAGGAACTCGGTCGCCGGCGGCAGCTTCGCGACGTCCTCGGTGTAGCGGAGCCGGTCGGAGACCATCCCCGACGGGACGATGACCGCGGCGTACGCGCGCAGCGTCGTCGTCGTCGATGTCCTCGAAGCTCTCGTTGCGACCTCGAACGGCACCTTCCACTCGTGGCCCGCGAACGTGAGTCGACTCCTGGCCCCAGAGGCGGGTGAGGAAGTGCACCTCCGCGCCCTCCTCGGCGAACCGGCGCTGCGTAGTACCAGATCTCCGGCTCGTAGTAGTCGCTCTCGACGAGGACGGCGACCTTCTTGCCCTGACCTCATCACGTCCTCACAGAGTCGTGGATCCCGGCATCGCGCCGAGTCGTCGACGACGTAGCGCTTTGATCACGCCTTGCCGCTCTCCGGCGAGCGGACGACCTCCCAGGTCTGGAACGCGTCCATGTGCGAGGTAGATGCTCTTCGGCGCCGGCGGCTTCCAGACGCTGCGCCGCCCAGTTGACGACGACCTTGACGTCGGCCGCTGGTCGCCGTCGATCGTCGACTCGACGCTCTTGATCGTGTGCACCTCGTCGAAGAACCGGCGCGTGACCTTCGTCGTACCAGCCCGTGAACTCGTGCGTGGCCGTGCGTCGGGCAGCTCGGGCCACTCCATGTCGTTGCCCTCGTCGGTCATCATCGCGTGGAGCTCCGCGACCGGGGCGTGGACGTCGAGCGCCTTGTACCAGCGGTCGGCCAGGTCGTCGATCTCTTCCTTGGTGAGCGCGTCGCTCAGCGGTCGGGCCTCCTTACTCAGGTCGTGCTCACGAATGCGCCCTCGTGCCCGCGACCGGGCGGCGGTTGGCCGCGTCCTCGTCGATGGTCCGGGCACCTCCTGGTGCAGCGACCAGGTCGATCAGGAACGGGCCGTCCTCGTCGACGCGCCTGCTGCGATCGCGGGCGCGACCTCGTCGGCGGTCTCGACGCGCGTCGAGCGGGACGCCCATGCTCGCGCGCGAGCTCGTCGAAGCGGATCTCCGGCTTGCCGAGGTCGAGACGAGCCCGGAGAAGCGTGATCCGTCGAAGCCGCGCTCGCGCCAGTACTGCTGCACGTTCAGCTTCAGCAGCTGGTAGCTGCGGTTGTTGCAGACGACGAACTTCGCGCCGATGTCGTGGTGCGCGGCCGTCCACATCGCCTGGATCGTGTACATCGCGCCGCCGTCGCCGCTGAAGCCGATCACCGTCTTGTCGGGCACGCGCGAGCTTCAGCCCGATCGCGCCCGGGAAGCCGACGCCGAGCGAGCCGCCGCGGGTCGAGTAAGTAGTGGCCCGGCAGCGTGGGCGGGAGGTGGTGCGTGAGCTCGGGCGACGACGTGAGCGCCTCGTCGAAGATCGACGACGTCGTCGGGGCGCCTGCTGTGCAGAGCTCCGGCCATGAAGGTGGACGGGTGCATCGGCGTGTCGCCGTCGAACTCGCGGTCGCGGGCGGCCGCCGCGTCGAGCTCGCTGCGCTTCTGATCGCCGAGCTCGTTCAGTGCGCTGCTCGGCAGCGCTGCGCTGCTCAAGCTCAGTGTCCGGTCGAGTTCCTCGGCGATGAGCCCCAGGCGTGGCCTTCGGGTCGGCGACGAGCCCGAGGTCGACCGGGAAGTTCTTCGCGATCTCGTAGGCGTCGAGGTCGACGTGCACGACCTTGGCGCCGCGCGCGAAGACGCCCTCGAGCGCCGGGAACACCTCGGGAAAGACGTACGTGCCGACGATGAGCACAGCGTCGGCCTCGCGAGGTGATCGCCCTGCTGTGGTCACCGAACATGTGCCCGAGCTGGCCGCGGAAGAGCGGATGCTGGGCGTCGATGTTGACCTCGGACGAGTTCGCGCCCCACACCTCAGCCCCGAGCTGCTCGACGACCCGGGTCAGCTCGGGCTGCGCGTCCGAGAACGCGACGCCGTCGCCGATGATCGCGATCGGCCGCGAGGCGCCCGGCGAGCATCGCCGCGGCAGCGCTGATCGGCCTCGGCGCGCCGGCGCGCACCGCGCGTGTCCGGGATGCTCGTCGGCACGACCTCCTCCTCGACTCGGCGTCGAGCACGTCCATCGGCAGCGCGACGAAGACGGGGCCGCGTCGGCGGCGTGGCGGCGATCTTGATCGCCCGGCGCAGGACGCGGAGCGTCGAGGTCGGGTCGATCGACGCGCGTCGACCACTTCGTCACCGGCCGCGCCATCGAGACGAGGTCGGACGGCCATCTGCGCGTCCATCGAGTCGTAGCGAACGCCCGACTCGCCGGCGATCACGACGAGCGGCGCGCCGCCGCGCTTCGCCTGGTACATCATCCCGACGCCGTTGCCGAGGCCGACGCCGCTGTGCAGCTGCACGACCGTCGGCTGCTGCGTCGCGCGTGCGTAGCCGTCCGCCATCGCGACGCGCGATCGTCTCCTGCAGCGCCGTGATGTAGCGCATGTCGGGGTACTCGCCGAGCGCGTCCAGGAACCCCTGCTCCACCGTGCCGGGGTTCCCGAACATGTAGGTGATGCCGTCGGCGAGGAATTGCTCGACGATTGCGAAGCGGCCGGTCTTGAGGCCACTGAGTTCCTCAGTTCGCCGCGCTTACCGCACTCGGATGGAAGCCCCACCGCTTGAGGCCGTCCTCGAGCACCTCGATCATCTTCTGCCCGGTCAGGTACGAGTCGGGCGTCGAGCGCCCGGTGACGAACGGGAAGTCGACGATGACGGAGGTCTCGTGGCCGTAGTTCCCGTGGTAGGCGCCGCCGGGAGCGGTCGCGTCGCGCAGGATCCACTCGAGCGGGTACGGCGGCGGGCCCATGACGAAGTTCGTGCCCATGAAGCCGCGTGCCGTACTTGTAGTCGTACTCGATGCAGTGACCGGTGACGTTCTTGCCCGCGAGGATGCTCTTGCGCTCCTCCCAGTTCCGCGCGAAGGCGAGGCATGCGACGCCGTAGCACTCGGCGCCGATCAGCTTGTCGGCGTCGTAGAAGGTGAGGATCAGGTCGTGGACGCGCTGGTTGTTCACGAGGTCGACGATCGGGCCCGAGCCGCCGACGATGCAGGATCGCGTCGTACTTGTCGAGAAGCTCCTTCCCCATGCGCTCACGCTCGCGGTAGTACGCCTCCTCCTTGCGCAGGAAGTCGTCCTCGCTGTGGTACGGCCGCTCGGGGAGCAGCTCGGTCAGGCTCAGCGGCGTCGTCGAGGCGCGGCGAGGAGTCGATCTCCTTGACCTTCGCGGCCATCTCCGGCGAGGTCACCGAGCGCCCGAGCGGCGGGTCGACGTACTCGGGATCCATGCTGACGCCGATCGCCACGGGCCGCTTGCCCGTCGGCGTCACGGAAGTCGACGTCGTAGCCCTGCTCGTCGAAGGCCTCCAGCGGCCCGACGAGCTCTTCACCCCAGAACCCCCACTCGGACAGCACGACGAGAATTTTCTTGCTCATCGGTTCAAAGCTCCCTTCAAGACTTGTAACCCAGGCAGTCGAGTCTATTGAAGAAGGCTCGGCGGTTTCCAGCTTGCCTTTCGAGGAGCCTTTCGCATGATCGGGATCGGCCGCCCACCAGGGGGCGGAGACCGGCGACGCTGAGGAGACCCAATGGACGCGAAACTGCAGCAGCTGCTCGACGAGAAGGAGATCGTCGACGTGATGAACGCCTACACGACGGCGCTCGACACGCGCGGACTGGGACCTGCTCGCGTCCACCTTCACGCCCGACGGCGACGCCGACTTCGGCAACATCGCCGGCGTGGGCGTCGCCTCGACACGCCGCAGGCGGTCGTCGAGCCCTGCCGCGGCGCCCTCCAGAACCTCCAGGCGACCCAGCACCTGCAGGGAACTACGTCGTCGAGGTGGACGGGGACACCGCGACCGCGAGCTGCTACCTCCAGGCGAACCACTTCTACGACGGCGCTCCCGGCGGGAACGTCTTCGTCGTGTGGGCGAAGTACACGGACCAGTTCGTGCGCACCGGGGACGGCTGGAAGATCAAGCACCGTGACCTCGCCGCGATCTCCGCCGGCGGCAACCAGAACCTCTTCAACGAGGCCGCCGAGCTGGCCGGCGCAAGGCCGCTCCTACGCCGGGGTAGGCGCCTCGCGCGGAGCGAGGTGCTCCGCGAGAAAGCGGGTGACGCGCGCGACGGCCGGCTCGACGAGCTCGGCCGGTCGTAGATGTCGATGTGGTTCGGGGGTCTCGATCCACTCGATCTCCTTCGGCGCCCGTCGCGCGCTCGAAGATCGCCTGTGCGCCCTCCGGCGTGCAGTACTCGTCGACCGTGCCGTGCACGACGAGGAACGGCGTCCGGTCGAGCGAGCTCGGCGGCCGTCAGGCGAGTCGAGCGTCAGCAGCTGCGTAGGAGGAGTCGACCGTCATGCGGTTCCTCCACACGGCGCTCTTCGAGCGCTCGGTTCCGTAGTAGGCGAACGGCTCCTCGCCCGTCATGAGCGCCGGGCCCCGACGCTGCAGGCGGGCAGGTACGCGACGTCGGCGCTCTTCTCGCTCGCGCGTTCCATGTTCGCGAGCGCTCCCGCGAGCATCCCGCGATACCCGTCCGGGCCGAGCCGGTCGCGCGGAGGCGCGCCGGGCTGTTGTACGCCCCGCCCGACGCCGGCGATTGCCCGCACGCGCGGATCGAAGGCGCCCGCGCGAACGGCGTAGCCGCCGCCGAGTGCAGACGCCGACGACGCCGATCCGGTCCGGGTCGACCTCGGGCCTCGTGCCGAGATAGCCGACGGCGTCGCGCAGGTCGGCGAGCTTGCCGGCCGAGTCCTCGTGCTGCCGCGGCTCGTCGCCGAAGTTGCGGTGGTCGAAGGCGAAGCGTGACGAACCCTGCGGCGGCGAGGTGGTCGGCGTACGTGCCGACCAGTCGCTGGTCCCTGACGCCGCTGAGCGGGCCGGTCAGCGTCAGCGCCGGCAGGCCGCTCGGGCCCGCCGAGCGGGCTGCCGTCCGGAATCCGCAGGTCGCCGGCGAGCGTCAGGCCCTGGCTCGTGAAGGCAACCCGCTCCGAGTCCATGCGCTCAGCCTCCGACGCCCAGCTGCTGCATCAGGCCTCGCGATGTCGCTGTCGAACCACGTGGCGAGGATCTTCCGTCGCCGATCCGGAGGATCGCCATCTCTCGTCCAGGTGACCTCCTTGCCGGTCGGCGGGATGCCGAAGAAGTCGCCCTTGTGCGTCCCGCCCTGGGAGATGCGGCGCCGACGCGGTCGGCCTCGGCCGCGATCAGGTCGATCTTGACCCAGTAGTCCGGGAATGCGTCGCGCACCATCTTCACGATCGCCTTCGTCCCCTCGGGCCCGACCGGCAGCGTCGGCGCGCTCGGGCAGATCGCCTCCGGGTGGAACAGCTCGTCGGCGAGGTCGAGGTCGCCCTTCGCCCAGACCTCGTCGATCAGCTTGCGCATGATCTCCTTGCACTCCTCGCGGGTGCCCGGCGCGCCGGTCGGCATGACGGGCGGCGGATCGGGCGGCGGCGGCCGGGCGGCGCCGGCGCGACGCCGAGCTGGACGAGCATCCCGGCGACGTCGGCGTTGAACCAGCCGTGCGTGACCTTGTTGTCCTTGACCGGAAGAGGCGGGTGCCTGTCCAGCTGACCTTCTTGTTCGTGGCCGGGATGCCGAAGAACTCGCCGTCGTTCGTGCCGCTGATCTCGCCGCGGCCGAAGACGAGGTCGCCTTCTGCGAACAGATCGCACGGAACACGAAGACGGCGTCGGAGAACGGCGCGGCGAAGATCTTGTAGGCCTCCTTCAGCCCCTCGCGGCCGGGCTTCGACCGGGGATCAGCTCGTCCTCGACGTAGTCCTCGGCGACGTAGCCGTCGAACGTGTCCAGGTCCATCAGGTTCGTCGCGTAGACGTAGCGCGCGATGATCGCCTTGTTCGCGATCTCGGTGGCGTCGTCGGCGGTGACGATCCGGTCCCACTGGTTCGCCTTGTCCTCGAGCGTGATGTCTTCGGGCTTGGCCATTGAGCCTCTCCTTCGTTCGCTTCTGTCCGGTCAGGCGGGCGCGGTGGCTCCCTGCTCGCCGACGCCGAGCTGGGCTCATCAGGGCGAGCATGTCCGTCTGGAACCAGTCTCGCGACGATCTGCCCGCCCGCGATCCGGCAGAGCGCGATCTCGCCGAAGTCGACGCTTCTGGTCCGTTGCGGTAATACCGAACACAGTCTCACCCTCTGTGCGCGTTCCGGTCTGCCGGAAAGCGGCAGACGACGAGGTCGTCCTCGGCGACGACGTCCTGACCGTCATCGCGCGAAATCCGGGAATGCCTCCCGGAAGATCCGGCGACCTCCCTGCATCCTTCCGGCCCTCGCGGCAGCTGCGGGGCGTCGGGCGCGATCGCCTCGGGATGGAAGATCTCGTCCGCGACGTCGTAGTCGCCCGTCGTTCCAGATCGCAAGCTGGCGGAGCATGATCGCCTTGTCTCCTCGCCGGGCCGTCGTCCGCGAGCGTCATCCGACGCTGCGGCACCGCAGGCACCGCGGGAGGCTCCTCCCAGCCGCGGGATCACCCCGAGCTGCTGCATGAGCTGCATCGCGCCGAACCGCTGCCAGCGCGCCGCGGCATCCGGCCCTCGGAATCGAGCTTGCTGATGACGATCGCCGAGGTGTCGATGCGCCTGCCCGTGGGCGGGGATCCCCATGAAATCGCCGCCAGGCGTGCCGGTGGAGCGAATGTGGTCGACGGCCTTGTCACCCTCGACGACGGTGTGCAGACTGTCACCTCGAAGTCGGGAAATGCGTACGGAAGACCCGACGAGGGCCTTGACGCTCCCGCGCGGTCCGGGCTGATCCCCGGCAGCGGGTCGTGGTCGACGAAATCCGCGCGAGCAGCCCGTCGACCGACTCCGATCCGCCCTCCGCCGAAGATCTCGCCGCTGAAGCGTTTGAGGACGTTTCGCTTCGCTCGGTTGGTGAGCGTCATCCTGCGGAGGGGAGAACGCCTGCCCGCTGGAAGAGCGTCAGCATGTCGGTCGCCGTCCACCGCTCGACGATTCGCCCGTCCGCGAGCCGGACGAAGTCGCTGTGCGTCCAGACGAGCTCGCCGCCGGGAGGGCTCGGCGCCGAAGAGCGCCTCGCCGGTGTGCGTTCCCGGACGATCGAGTGCGCGGCGACCTGGTTCCCGTCGCAGACCATGTTCGACCGATCGACTTCGAAGGTGAGGTCCGGGAGCGCGCGCCGGAGCGCTGCGTGAGACTCGACGGCGGAGCGCGAGGTCGGTCGTGCCCCAGCCGGGGTTGTGGTCGACGAAGGCGCCCGCGTCGACGCAGCTCCGGACGCAGCCGCCTCGTCTGCGTTCGCGCGAGTGCGTCGATGAAGCGGGAGCAGGATCTCCTTGTTCGCGTCGGCCGAGCCCGCGTCGCCGTAGAGCTCGATCGGGTCGGTCCCCAGACCGGCTCCGGCGCCGTTTGCCACCGCGCCCGGGCCGACGACGGGCATTGCGCCCATCTGCTGCATCATCCTGACCATGTCGAGCTCGCCCCAACCCTCGGTGACGAGGCCCGTCCTGCACGCGGTCGATCCCGACCGAGGTGAGCCGCGACCTGCTTGCCGCTCGGCGGCACCCGCAGAACTCGGCTTCGTGCGTTCCGTGCCAGGTGTTGCGGATCGCAACCGTGTCGCCCTCGACGATCAGGTCGTCGATCTCCATGCGACCGTCGGGGAACGCGGTGCGCCAGCGTCTTGATCAGGTCGATGAGCCCGTCCGGGCCCATGCCGACGGTCTGGCCGCCGGCGCCGTGGACGCACCTGCATGTTCGGCGAGATGATCTCGTGGCCAGGTCGTACTTGCCGCCTGACCAGCCCTCGTTGTTCCAGCGGCGGATGATCTCCCTTCGCTTCCTCGGGCGACGACATTACGCAGCCGGTTTATCGGCCTGTGCGGCTTCCTGCGCCATCTGCTCGACCGCGTCTTTCATCATCTGGTTCGACTTCGCGATCACAGCGGCGTGCTCGTCGCCGATCAGGTACGCGTGTCCGGCATCGGGACGCCGGCGATGCCCCACTGGCCGACCGGCGGTCTCGTCGATGACGACGTAGGTGAACGGACTGAACGACGTCGCCGAGCACCCCGACGAAGGTGTCGGTCATCTTGACGATGAGCTCCGCCTTCTGCTCGTCGGTGGCGACGACGTCCTTGATGAACTTGATGTTGATGATCGGCATATCGTCTCGCTTTCGGGGCGCGTTGCTCCCCGCCGCCGCAGGCGGGACCGGCGTGACAGCAATCGTCTTGAGTCTCGCAGAGACTCTGGGGGAGCACAAATCTGAGCTCTAGGAGGGTCCGAGCGACCTCGAAGGCCACCTCGTCCTCGTAGCACCAGAACCAGGCTTCGCCGGGCTCGAGCGAGCGGATGATCGGGTGGCTCGTGGCATGGTGGTGGGCGGTCGCGTGCTTGTTCGGCGAGTTGTCGCAGCAGCCCACCTCGCCGCAGGTCATGCACTCGCGGAGGTGCACCCACCACCCGCCGGTGCGGAGGCACTCGGAGCAGCCCTCGGTGCTCGAGGGCGTGACGCTCGAGGTTGATCGAGTCCAGATGCGTGCATTCGGCTGTCATGCGTCTCCAGTCGTCGATGTGCCGATCGTGAGCGAGGTCGGCGAGGCCGTAGCGCCGGCCGTCCGCCGCCGGCAGCGTCGGCTTCCAGTCCGGGTCGACCGTGAGGAACGCCTCGGGATCCGCCTCGAGCATCCCGACGAGCACGCTCGCCGACGATCCGCCGCCGACAGGCCCGAGCCGGTCGCCGTCGCCGACCACGTCGGCCTCGCGCAGGATGTAGAACCAGAGCGGCGTCTCGCCGCGCCAGCCGTGGCTCGCGAGGCCGATGTCGGCCGCCTCGAGGGGCTCGGCGCCGATGCTGGCGCGCGATCGCCTCGCCCGACGGCAGGCCGATCGCCTGGCCGCGCTGGAGGTCGCGCACGGCGAGCGAGTGGTACGCCTCGTCGTCCACGTCGCCCGTGATCTGCGCCGGCAGGTTGATCAGGCTTCGCGGGCAGGCGGCCGTCCATGCGCTTCGAGCGCTGCGCCGGCGGCCGCCGCGGAAGGTCGAACATGCAGCCACCAGTCGACGGCGCGCTCGGGCGGGACGGGACCGAAGCCCATCAGGTCGGGGAACATCGCGCACCCGCGCACTCGACTGCGTTGACTCGGTAGCGGTGGCGGATCTGGCTGTGGCCGTAGCGGAACGCTGCGTCGGCGAACTCGAACGGGATGTACGGCTCGCCTGCAGCCGAGTAGTAGCGCGGGCCCTCGGCGAGCGAGCTCCGTCGACGAGCTCCTCGCCGACGAGGCCCGGCGAGGTAGTCCCGCAAGAGGATCCACTGGTAGTGCCACATCGTCGCCGCGGCGGGCCTCGTCGAAGCATCCCGGCCTCGGGGACGCCGTCCTCGCGCAGGCGGTCGACGATGACGTTGTGCGCGTGGAGGAACGCGACGTGGAGCTGGTTGACGAAGATGTGCACGTCGTTCCGCGGATCGCCGATCAGCGCGAGGCCCTCCGGGTTGCGCGGAACGTCGTTGCCGCCGCTTCCGAGCAGGAGCATGGCCGGATCGTCGCGCCGGTAGAGGTAGGAGCTGCCGACGGGGCCGCCGCCGTACGAGCGCACTCGAGGTTGAGGCGCGGCGTGCGGAAGTTGCGCAGCGTGTCGTGCTTCGGTGTGCGACCGCAGCGGCGAGCGGTCGGCGGTGATGTCGTGCGCGACGAACTGGCCGAGGAACGGCCAGCCGGCGGCGACGCGTCGCGTCGTCGGCGCCGCCGACTCGGACGCGCGTGCCGTCGCAGGCGCCGCCCGCCGAGCCGATCATGTGGAGGAACCCTTCATCCGCGGTAAGCGGCGGCAAATCGGTGAACATTCGCCCGTAGCGCCCGCCGTAGATCGGCGCGTCGACCACCCGGTCGGGCGCGAGGCAGTGGTCGCGTGGCGAGCACGGGCTTTGCCTGGATCGTGGCCACCGAACGTCAGCCTAACTCGCCGTGCGCGGATTTCGCGCTAACCCGTTTTTCCTCTACACTCGGGGCGACCAAGGCGAGAGGAGCGGGGGAAATGGGTCAGAACAAGCTGGCCTGACGTTCGGGATCACGACGACCGCGCTGTTCATGACGGCGCTCGACAACCTCGTCGTCGTCACCGCCATTCCGGCTATCCAGAAGGATCTGGGCGCGACGCTGGGCGAGCTCGAGTGGCTCGTCAACGCGTACACACTCACCTTCGCGGTCCTGCTCCTGACAGGCGCGGCGCTCGGCGATCGCTACGGGCGCAAGCTGCATGTTCACGATCGGCATGACGATCTTCACGGCCGCCTCGGCGTTTGCAGCCCTCTCGACCGACATCAACATGCTGATCGTCGCCCGCGCGCTCCAGGGCGTCGGCGGCGCGATCGTCACGCCGCTCACGCTCACGATTCTCGCGGCTGCGTCCGCCCGACAAGCGCGGCGCGATTCTCGGCGCCTGGGGCGGAATCGCCGGCCTCGCGGTCGCCGCTCGGCCCGGTCATCGGCGGCGCGATCGTCCACGGCATCGCCTGGGAGTGGATCTTCTGGCTGAACGTCCCGATCGGGATCGTCACGATCCCGCTCGCGCTGGCGGCACCTTGCGGAGTCGCGCGGTCCGTATGCGAAGCTCGACCATCCCGGACTCGTGCTCGCGGCCCTTGGCTCTGCTCGGCATCGTCTGGGGCGCTGGTCCGCGCCAACGACCATCGGCTGGGGATCGACCGAGGTCGGCGGCGCGATCATCGTCGGGGTCATCCTGCTCGTCGCCTTCGTCTGGTGGGAGGCGCGCACCGCCGACGCCGATGCTGCCGCTCCGCTTCTTCCAGCAACCGCGCGTTCTCGTTGACGAACGGGGCTTCGATCGCGATGTACTTCGGGATGTTCGGCTCGATCTTCCTGCTGGCCCAGTTCCTCCAGATCGTGCAGGGCTACAACCCGCTCCAGGCCGGCGTGAGGATGCTCGCGTGGACCGGCGTGACGATGTTCGTGGCGCCGATCGCGGGGGTGTTGTCGGATCGCATCGGCGGAGGACCGATCATGGCCGTGGGTCTCGGCCTCCAGGCGATCGCGCTCGGCTGGATGGCGGCGAGTCGTCGACGCCTGACCTGCCCTTCTCGCACCTGGTGTTGCCGTTCGTGATCGCGGGAATCGGCATGGGCCTCTTCTTCGCGCCCGTGGCGAACGTCGTGCTCTCGTCTGTTCGGCCGGAGGAGGAAGGCCAGGCATCGGGCGCCAACAACGCCTTGCGCGAGATGGGCGGCGTCTTCGGTGTCGCCGTGCTCGCCGCGATCTTCGCGCACGGCGGCAGCTATCCCGCCCGCCCGACTTCTCGGGCCAGCCTTTCGTGGACGGCATGGTGACAGCGGTGCTGGATCGGCGCCGCCGTCGTCGCCGTCGGAGCGGTCATGGCCGCGTTCGTTCCGCGCGTTCGCCGCGAAGCGGGCCCGGCGGTCGACGTAACGCCGGCGTTCGCCGGCATGGGCAGCTGCGTGCCCACCAGCATCGAGCACGTCACTAGCGGCCGCAAGGCGGGGTCGTCCCCGCGACGGAAGTGTGAGCCAGGCGGAATTTCCGCAGAGGGGAGGAGCAAGAAATGGAAGAGCATCCCAACGTCGACAAGCTTCGGCAGGGCTTCGAGGTGAGGCGACGCGCGCCCTTCAACGACGAGGACCAGAAGCTCCTCGACGCGCTTTTCACCGACGACATCACATGGCACGGGACGGGCGTGAGGGCCGTGGGGCCGTACGTTCGCAGCGCACGGCAAGGAAGAGGTTTTCGGGCTCTTCGGCGCGATGGCGGCGGGGAGCGGCGGCTCGCTCGACGTCAGGCCGGACAAGATCTACGCCGACGACGACCACGGCGTGATCATCGCCTCGCTCGACGGCGAGATCGACGGTAAGGAGTACCACTGGACCGAGGCGCAGGGATCTTCGGCTTCCGCGACGGGCGGATCTCGGAGTTCTGGGGTGTTCCCGACGCGTCGGGCGCCGCGGCCGCGCTCTCGCTCGCAGGGGCTCAGTCGATGCAGCAGTAGGGCGAAGCAACAACCCGCTTGCCAGAGCAGCCGGTCGCCGCGATCCGAACCGCTGGAAGGCCCTGCCGTTTGCGGCGCGGCATTCCTGATGACGGTCCTCGACGTCTCGATCGTCAACGTGGCACTGCCGACGATCGGCGCGACCTGAACTTCTCGCAGGGCGAACCTCCAGTGGGTGGTGATCGGCATGCGCGATCACCTTCGGCGGCTTCCTCCTGCTCGGCGGGCGCGCGGCGACCTGCTCGGCCGGCGCAAGGTTGTTCCTGCCGGCGTTGCGCTCTTCACCGCCGCGTCGCTCGCGTGCGGGCTGGCGCCTATCCGACGCCTTGCTGATCGTCAGCGCGCGGCGGTGCAGGGCATCGGCGCGCGCGATCATCGCGCCGTCCGCGCTCGTCGATCGTCACGCACCGACGTTCCCGGAAGGCGCTCGAGCGGAACAAGGCGCTGGGCATCTGGGGCGCGATCGGCGGCAGCGGCGCGGCGATCGGCGTGCTTCTCGGCGGTGTGCTGACGAAGTACGCCGGCTGGGAGTGGATCTTCTTCGTCAACATCCCGGTCGGCGTCGTCGTCATCGCCCTGACGGCGATTCGTGCGCGAGAGCCGGCTCGACGTGGCGCGTGCGCCGGTACGACGCCGCTCGGCGCGGTCACGATCACGTCAGCTCGATCATCCTGCTCGTCTACGCCGATCTCGAAGGCGCCCGACGTCGGCTGGGCGTCGGCCCGCACGATCGGCCTCCTGATCGGTGCCGCTGCGCTTCTGGTGGCGCTTCCTCGGTGACCGAGAGTCGAGTCGCCGTAGCCCCTGATGCCCGCTCGCGATCTGGCGGCTGCGGACGGTGACGACGGCGAACGTCGTGCGGCGTCGTCGTCGGCGCGATCATGTTCAGCAACGTTCTTCCTGCTCACGCTCTATGCGCAGGAGGTTGCTCGGCTACTCGGCCCTCCAGACCGGAGCAGCGATGCTCGCGACTGCGGTTGCATCGATCGGCGCCGCGGGAATCGCCGAGGCCCTGATGACGCGAATCGGCCCGAAGATCGTCCTGCCCGCGGGTCTCGCCGCCATGGCGATCAGGCTCGTCTGGTTCGCGCAGATCTCGGTCACGGATCGGCGTGTCCGGGATCTGCTGGGGCCGCTGATCCTGATCGGCCTCGGCACCGGCTTCTCGTTCGTGCCGATCTCGATCATCGCGCTGAGCGGCGTTCCCGAACGGTTGGTCCGGGCTCGCCTCCGGGCTCACGAACGACGCAGCAAGGTCGGCGGCGCGGTCGGGCCTCGCGGTCGCTGCGACCATCTTCACGACGCGTTTCGCGCACGAGCTGCCGCAGCTGCTCGGCGAAGGAGTCCCGCCCGCGGCTCGCGGTGCCGCAGGCGATGGTCAGCGGGTTCTCGCTCGCGTACTGGTTCTCGCAGTCATCGGCTTCGTCGGCTGCGCACTCGCAATCGTGCTTCTGCGCGGGTGCGGGTCGTCGAGGAGGAGCTGCCGGCGGAGAGCGCACGTCGTCTCGCCGTTCTGCATCAACCGCTCGGCGACGAGCGCGTTCTCGACCGCAGCGGCCCGGCGACGCCTGGGAGGTGGGGGCTGCGGACGGTGCCCGCAGCCCCCGAAGGTCCTGGTCTACGGGCTCGGGACGACGCCGAGCTGCCGCATCGGCCCGAGATCGTCACGATTGATCCAGCCTTCGGCGAGCGCGCCCGTCCTCGACGCGGTACGCAGACGGTCGCCGTGATCTCGACCGTCTTGCCCGTCGGCGGGAATGCCGAAGAGCTCACCCTGGTGGGTTCCGCCTGAACGCTCAACGGCAGCCGACCTTGTCGTCGTCGGCGACGATGTTCTCGACAGCGCACGTAGACGTCGGGGAACGCGCTGCGGAACATCACGTTCAGCAGCTTGAACCCTCGCGGCCGGGCGGCAGCGCCAGGGATCGCCTGGTGGTCGACGAAGTCGTCGGTGACGAGCTCGTCGTAGACGTCGAGATTGTTCTCGTTCCAGCCCTCGTCGTAGAAGCGCTGGATGAGCTCGATGTTGTCCTCGGCGCTCACACCTGGTCCTCGACCGAGCCGGCGGCGCTCTGGGCGTCCGGCGCCGGAATGATGCCGATCTGGATCAGGAGGCCGAGCAGGTCGGGATGCCCCAGTGCTCGCGGATCAGGCCGTCCTCGACGCGGAAGAAGCCGACCGAGCGCCACACGGCGTGCTTGCCGCTCGGCGGGAACTGGATGAACTGCCCCGTCTGGGTCCCCTCACCGTGCACGAGGGTCGCGACGTAGTTGCCCTCGCCGACCATCTGGTCGATGTGGAACTTCACGTCCGGGAAGCCTGTCCGGAACATCGTGAAGATCTCCTTCACGCCCAGCGAGCCCCGGCGTGGTGCCGGGCGGGGCGACGTGGTCGACGTAGTCCGGGTGGAAGATCTCGTCGACGACCTCGAACTTGCCCTGGTTCACGACCTCCTCGACCATCCGGCGGTACACGGCCTTGTTCGCCTCGATGTTCGGCGTCGCCCTCCGTGCCCGGCGCGGTGCGGGTCGCCGTACGTCGGCGCCGTCCTCGGCGCGCCTCCGGCGTCGGCGGGCCGGGCGAGACCGAGCTGCTGCATCATCGTCAGCACGTCGAACTGGCCCCAGCGCTCGGCGATCTTGTCGCCTTCCATCCGGAAGAAGTTCACGCCCCAGACGCGCATCCGCCGGCCGCTCGGCGGGAAGCCGAACATCTCGCCGTCCTGCTTGCCGGCGATCTGCCCCAGGTACGCGACCCTGTCGCCCTCGACGAAGCACGAGCTCGGCGTTGTCGTGAAAGTCCCGATGCCGCTCCGGAACTCCTTCGCGGCCTCCTGAGCGCCGCAGCCCGGTCCGGCCGACGTCGAAGAACCGCGTCGGCGGATGGTCGGTGAAGTCCGGATCGACCGGTGTTCAAGGCGTAGTCGTAGTTGCCCTTGTTCCAGACCTCTTCGTACTGATTGCAGAACCTGTTCCCTGAGGTGATCGTTTTCTGCGAAGTCTCCGTTGCCATGTCGTCTCTCTTTGGTCTGCGGTTCAGCCCGGCGACGGGATCACGCCGAGCTGCTGCAGAAGCCCGATGTCGTCGCGGTTGACCCAGCCTTCGATGGCCTGGCCGCTCTCGCGTGCGCCACGATGTTCATACCGGTGATCTCGATCGGCTTGTCCGGTGGCCGGCATGCCGAAGTAGTCGCCGGTGTTCGTGCCGCGTGGCCGTCCAGCGCACGACGATCTGGTCGTCGTCGGCGACCATCGTCGAGTCCATCGAACTTCAGGTCGGGGAACGCGCCCATCAGCGACGTCAGATGGTCAGCTTCACGCCCTGCGGCGCCGACGACGGGACGCGGATCGGGATTCGCCGGGTCGTGGTGCGAGGTAGTCCGGGCGCGAACAGATCTCGTCGGCGAGGTCGAGATTCCCGCCGTTCGCGCACCTCGTCGAAGTACCGCTGGAAGAGCTTGCCGGTTGGCACTCGAGACCGACCTCATAGTCGGGAATTCTCGCGTGGGAGGACGGCGCGTCGCTCGATCCTAACGCCGATCGAGCGGCGGTGACGAGCCACTGCGCCTCGCGGTTGACAGTGCATCGCGCAGGCGGTGTATTCCCCAGCTCTGATCATCGAGCGACAGGAGGAGGAAGACATGGCTTGGGCGAGCATGATCGGTACGAGTCAGGGACGGTCACGGCGTTTCGGGTCGTCAAGGACGGCTTCGGTGTCAGGTCGAGCCAGTTCCAGGGACACGGCGACGATGCTCGGCGATTCCGTTCGTGGACTACGCGACGTACTGGTCGGTGTACCGGCCGGACGGCAACTTCACCGGCGACGGCGAACGGCGTGATCTTCACGCAGGAGGCCGAGGCCGCGTCCTACACGGCACCGGTGTCGGCCACATGCTCGGGCAGGCGGGCGCGGCCAGCCTGGCGTCGGTGCGCTCTACTTCTTCAGCGCGTCACCGCACTTCGCCCAGCTGAACTAGCAGCGCGGTGCTGTTCGAGTTCGAGATCGACGAGAACGCGCGGGACATGGAGATCAAGTACTACGAGTGGAAGTCGGCGTAGGCGCCGGCGGAGCGTCAGTCGTCAGGCGGCCGGCAAAGCTCTCGAGACAAAGGGGCGGGTCAGCTCGTAGATCGCCACGCGCTGTCCGTCAGGTAGGTCGAAGCTCGCACAGGGCCCTTGCGGGACGCTCGAGCTCGCGCATGTCGTTCACTCCCGCCGAGCGCAGGCGGTCGGTCGCGTCCGCGTAATCGGCGACCCGGTAGACGAGGATCGGAGTCGCCCGTCCAGATGGCCGCTGAGGAGAATCGCCGGACCGGCCCGTGACACGCGGAGACAGGACGACCACGGTCCCCATGCGCCCGCACCCTCCAGACGAGCTCTGCGCCGAGCTGCTCGACATAGCGGGGCGCGCGGCTGCATCGACGTCGTCCGTCGGTACGTACAGGAAGTCGAGCGACTCGAACATCGGCGACGCGGAGACGATAGATTCTCGACGCTTCACTTGCGGACTACGAGGAAGGAGTTCCCGATGGCCGAACCCCGAAGGTGTCCCGAGCTGCGACCAGCTCTCGGTGACGAGGTTGACGAGAAGCGGATCTCGACGCACCGCACGCGGGCGCGGTGGTCGTGATCTATTGCCAGAAGTGCGGCGCCGCGCTCGGCGCCGCGAACGTGTTTCGAGGACCCGGTCCGCTAGCGCGCTGGCGTTCGCGGGCCGCGCGCCCAGTACCGCGAACGGCGACCGTCCCGAGCAGGGCGGCGAGGACGATCGAGCAGACGAGCGTCGCGCGGAAGAAGCCGACGGGCTGTGAGAGCGATCCCCACACCGAGTGCGGGGATCGCCAGCCCGGCATAGGCGGCGATGAAGAAGCTCGAGACGACCTCGGCTCGATGCTCGGGCGGCGCGACCCGGTTGATCATCGCGACCACCGATGCCATGGTGACGAGCCCGACGCCGACCCCGGCGCAGCGCAGTCCCCGCCACGAAGACGGCGAGCTGCCCGGATGTCGAGCCCGAGCATCAGCAGGCCGAGCCCCAGCAGAAGCCACGGAAAGCCGAGGAGGAGGGCGCGGCGGCTCGGAAGCTCGTGCAGCAGAAGCTGCGCGACGGTTGCGACCGCGAACAGCAGCGAGCGACGACCGACGCCCGGCCACCGCGTGGTTGGGCTCGTGCAGCTCCTTTCCGAGGAACGACGGCACGAGCGCGATGAAGAGGCCGAGGAGCGCGAACGCCGTGAACGCGGAGAGCGCGGCCGTGAGGAACGTGGGGCGGATCTCCGCCGGAACAGAGAGCCGCTGCGACGCGGAACGTCGCGCGCCCGCGTCGCCGCGATCGTCTCCGGCAGCAGCAGCGTCGCGGCGGTTGCGACGGCGAGGCAGCCGAGATAGACGACGAAGACGAGATGCGTCTGCCAGCCCACGTACTCGGTGAGGATGCCCGCGATCAGCGGGCCGAGGCCGATCGCGCCTGTGTTGATCGCCGAGCTGACGAGTGCCGCACGGCGCGGGTCGTGGGACGGCTCGAGCTCGGCCAGCGCCGCGGTCGCAGTCCCCTGCGTCAGGCCCGCCGAGAACCCGGAGAGGAACCTGGCGACGAGTAGCACCGCGACGCCGTTCGCGAGCAGGAATCCGATCGTGCTGGCGACCGCGACGGCGAGCGCGGCCAGCAGCACCCTCTTCCGGCCGATCTGGTCCGAGAGCCGGCCGAAGAAGAGAAGCGCCGCGAGCACGCCGAGCGAGTAGATCGCGAAGACGAGCGTCAGGACGCCGGCCGCGAATCCCCACTGCGCCTGGTAGACGACGTACAGCGGCGTGGGGAGGGTGACGCCGAAGAGCAGGATCGTGAACGTGAGCGCGACGAGCCAGAAAGCACTCGGCCGCGCGACGTGCGGATGGTGGCGCTCGCGTCGTCCGGCAGGTCGAGGTGCTCGACGCATGGAGCGTCGAGCACCTGTCAACGATAGGAGGGCGATCCCTGCGCCGGCGGTCAGCGGACCGCGACGCCGCTCGATACGCGACCTTGCCGTCGCGAGCGACCGTTGCCACCGCGACGCGCGCGAGGCCGTTGTCCTGCTTGATCATGTCCGCCACGCGCTCGGCGATCATCACGATCCCGGCGTGGCAGTTTCCGGACGTGACGGCGGGCATCACGCTCGCGTCGGCGACCTCAGGCCCTGGATGCCGTGGACGCGCAGCCGCGGATCCACGACGGCCAGCTCGTCGAGACCCATGCGGCACGAGCCCGCCTGGTGGTGGTACGAGTCGGCGGTGTTCTTGACGAACTCGAAGAGGTCGTCGTCGGACGAGCCGACGTCGGGGCCGGGCATGAGCTCCTGGCCGACCCAGTCCGAGAACGCGCGCGGTCGCGAAGATCTCCCGCGCGAGCCGCACGCCCTGCACGAGCCGGTCGCGGTCGGATCGCGCCGCGAGGTAGTTCGGGTTGACGCGCGGACTGCACGAACGGATCGGAGCTCGAGAGCCGCACCCAGCCGCGCGACAGCGGGCGCACGACGCCGGGGAGGATGCTGACCGAGTTCGGGTGCCCCTGGCCGACGATGATGTTGAACGGGACGTGCACGAACGCGATCTGCAGGTCGGGCGCCGGCCAGCTCCGGATCGGACTTGCAGAAGAGCGCCGCCTCCGAGAGGTTCTGACGTCCCTGCGGCACCGGCTGCGTGCGCTTCCCGGATCACGCCCGGTGAGGACGTGGTTGTGGAAGTTCTCGCCGACGCCCGGCGGCGGCGCCTCGACGTCGATCGCCGTAGTCGCGGAGCTGGCCCACCGGGCCGATGCCCGAGAGCAGGAGCAGGTGCGGCGACTCGATCGCGCCCGCGCAGACGATGACCTCGCGCCGCGCACGCACCTGGATCTTCTCGCCGTCCTTGACGTACTCGACGCCGACGCAGCGGTCGTTCTCGATCAGGAGCCGCGTCGCGTACGAGTCCGTGCTGACGGTCAGGTTCTGAGCGGTACGAGACCGGGTCGAGGTAGCCCTCCTTCGTGCTCGAACGCGCTGCCCGTCCTGACGTTGATGTGGTGCCAGCCGGCGCCTTCCATCTGCGGGCCGTTGAAGTCGTCCGTCGTCGGGAAGCCGAGCTCGTAGCAGGCCTCGAGGAACGCCTGCGAGGTCGGGTTCGGCGAGTGGCAGCTTCGGCGTCGAGACGACCGGGCCGCGCCCTGCCGCCCGTCGGGTTCGTACCGTCCTCCTGGTCCTCGAGCTTCTGTGAAGTACGGAACGCACTCCGCGTAGCTCCAGCCCGGACAGCCGTTGTAGGCCCAGTTGTCGTAGTCCGAGGCGTGGCCGCGGATGTGCATCATGATGTAGAGGTTGCTCGACCCTCCGGGCATCTTCCCGCGCGGCTCGTACGTGACGCGGCCGCCGAGCGCCTCGCTGCGGCACGCTCAGTGTAGCCCCAGTCGATCTCCGAGCCGAAGAGCGTGAACCAGAGGCGAGGCGTTGGAGCGGTTCTCCGGATAGGGCCGCCGCCGCCGGCTTCGAGCGCGAGCACCGGAGACCTCGGAGACCTCGCTCAGGCGGCTCGCGACGCAGGCGCCCGCCGAGCCGGTGCCGACGACGATGAAGTCGTAGTCGCCCGAGCGGCCGTCGCCGTTCCGCGATGCGCCGGCGCCGTTGGATGCCTTCTTCGCCCTGGTGCACGAACGGATCGAACGGGCGCGTGTCGTGGAAGTTCGCCATGTGGGCGATCTTGCCGCCCTCGAGGCGGAAGTAGTTCGCGACCTCGGCCTCGATCGGGATCGCCTGCCGCATTCGCCGCGGAGATGTGCGAGACGCAGACCGCCTCGTCGCCCGTCGACGACGATGTGCTTCGGCACGTTCTGGAACTTCGAATAGCCCGCCTTCATCCCGTCGATCGCGCCGCGCAGGATCTCGATGCCCTCGACGTGGCCGGCGAGCTGCTCGTCGATGACGACGCCGTCGGTGAAGAGCGTCAGCCAGGTATCCCAGTCGCCGCGGTTGACGCTTGCGTAATAGGTCTCGATCGTCTCTCTCGTAGTCATGAGTCTCCCTCGCCGACGCCGCGTTCGGGCGGCTGCCCCATTAGGCGTAGCAACAGAATCTTGAGCCGCCTCCGGGGGCGTGTCAATCTGCAGGACGGCGCCAGGGCCAGCGGAGTCGGACCACGGTCAGGCGATTTTCTCGCCTAACCGCCTGTTTCCCCTGCCGGCTTATTCGCGTTCGCCGGACTCGTCCGCCCGAGGCGACCAGAACTGGTCGTACTCGGTCGTCCCGTCGCCGAAGATCGCGCCCTGCCCTCGATCACCTTGCCGTCCCGCCAGCGGAGCACGTGGACGACGTCGATGTCGAGCTTCGTATAGGGCTTCTCCGCCGTGTTCCTCGTCGTGGCCGGCCCGATAGCCGACGTTCCTGCGTGATGTCGGCGGAGAAATCCTCGCCGATCGTGACCGGGGTCGTCCGCGTCATGCTGAAGCTCCCGCCGGAGAGCGCGCCCACCTCGCCCATGAAGGCGATGAAGGCGTCGCGGCCGTGGTACCAGCCGGAGAGCCGGTTGTGCCCCGGACGAGCCAGATCATGTCCTCGGCCCAGTAGCGGCCGATCTGGTCGACGTCCCCCGTCATCAAGGCCTCGTAGGCCTTGACGACGAGGTCAGGCGCGTGACCGCGGTTGCCGTCGCTTCCGCCATCGCGGGTTTCCCTAGTGCGTCAGGCGCTCGGGGAGCGGCTTCAGCTTGTACGCGCGCCAGAAGTAGTCGTCCACGCCGTGCTGGTCGGCCAGTGTAGACCTGGACGTGCGCTGATCTTGCCGTCGCGGATCGTGTAGACGCTGCACGTCGGGAACAGGTAGTCGCTCCCGTCGACGTGACCGTGCCCGCTGTGGGTCTCGACGACGCGGTCGTCGCCGATCGTCCCGAACGACGAGGTTGTCGACGTTGATCCCGGTCTCCATCAGCGCGCCGAAGAACGCAATCACCTCGTCGGCGCCCTTCTTGACGCCGGAGAGCGGATGATGTCCCGGCAGCGCCCACTCGATGTCCGGTGCGAAGACGTCGCTCTTGAGCGTGCCCATGTCTCCTGGGCGAAGACACGCGTACATCTTGTCGATCGTCGCCATCGGGCCCGTTGCCCCGTCCCTCCACTGAATCGGCTCCTTTCGTGTCTGCAAGTCGGTCGGGGAGGGCTTCAGCTTGTACGCCCTCCAGAAGTACGCGTCGACGCCAGTGCTGGTCGGCGGTGTAGACCTGGACGTGCGCGATCTTGCCGTCGCGGATCGTGTACACGCTGCACGTCGGGAAGAGGTACTCGCGACCGTCGACGGTGCCGTGCCCGCTGTGGGTCTCGACGACGCGGTCGTCGCCGATCGTCCGAAGGACAGGTTGTCGACGTTGATCCCGGTCTCCATCAGCGCGCCGAAGAACGCGATCACCTCGGCGGCGCCGAACTTCACGCCCGACAGCGGGTGATGGCCCGGCAGCGCCCATTCGATGTCGGAGGCGAAGACCTCGTTCTGCAGAGTGTCCATGTCCCCTGGGCGAAGCACTGGTACATCCGGTCCACTGCGGCCATCGGCCCCGTTGCGACATCTACCGTCGTAGCCACAAGCTCGGCTCCTTTCTCCGCCGGGGCCTTCGATTCCGCACTTCGGGCGAGTGTTGCACAGCGCCGAAGCTGCCGCAAGACGAGACGCCCGACCTTCGGGGGCGCCGATTGCCCAGCCCGCGGCCGGGGTCTATGATCGGACGCGGTCGAGAGGAGGCAGCTGATGGGTGACGTTGCGACAACCGCGAGGCGCTTTGTCGAGGAGATCCTCAACACGGGCGACTGGTCGCAGGCGGACCAGGTGCTGACCGACGACGTGGTCATGCATCACCCGAGCGCTCCGGAGCCGATCCGCGGGCCGGGACGGAGGTGCGCGGCTTCCTCGGCCAGTTCCGCGTCAGGGATGCCGGACCTCAGCCTGACCGTCGGAGGACGTCGCCGCCGGCGAAGACGCGGCGGCGGTGCGCTGGCAGGCGCACGCGGGACGCACGAGGCCGACCTCTTCGGCATTCCGCCCACCGGGCGCGAGCTCTCGATCCGCGGCATCAGCTTCTTCCGGTTCTCGGACGGCCGGATCGCCGAGGACTGGGTCGAGGAGAACACCTTCGACGTGCTGCAGCAGCTCGGCGTCGTTCCTGCTCCGGCTGGAGGGCCAGGACCTCGGGCCGTTAGGCCGCTTCGAGCGGTGCGCCGAGTTGCTTCGCCCACCAGTCGGCGTCCGTAGGCTTCGGCTTCGCGGCGGTGCGGCGAGCCGTCTGCTCGAGCGCGGCGAGCCGCCCGTTCGCGGTCATCGAGCTCCATGCTCGCCGTAACGAGGCGGGCCTGCTCCGGTGCGGAGCGCGGTCCCGCTCCGCTTCCACTTCCTGCGTCCGCTCCATGAGAACGTCGCGGCGCGACTCGTACTCTGCCCGTACCGCGTCGAGCCGGTCCCGCTGCGTCTCGACCGCTCCGACCGTCCGCTCGAGCTCCCGCTCGCGGGCCTCGGCGGACTTGATCCCGCGCCTCCAGCTCGGACTCAGAGCCGAGACGCGCGCACACCTGGGCGTTGCCACCTCTTCGTCCGCGCGAGCCTCCTCGGCCCGCCGGAGCGCCGATTCGCGGCGATTCAAGCTCCGCCTCACGCAGCGCAAGGTCGAGCTCTCGCTCTTCGATCGGCTGCCGGACGTTCGTTCGGGTGCTCACGCGGCGACTTCCTTGCTTCGGCAAACCGCGCCGCAGGCGATTTCCTAAGAATCGGCGTTGGATGGGCCGGCCTGCCGACCCCTTACGAGGGATCGGCAGGCCGGGTGATGCAGCACTCTAGGCGGCGCGCTCCAGCCGTTCCTCGACCCGGGCGCGGGCCACGATCGAGTCGCGGTCGCCGAAGCGCATCGCGGGCACGGAGGGCGCGATGCTCGTCCCAGAGGCGGTCGAGCTCGGCGTCGAGGCGCCGGATGTCGGTCCTTGATCTGGGGTCGTATCGTCGGAGAGGCGGTGCCAGAGCTCAGCACGTTCCTCGCTCAGGCGCTCGATCTCCGCGTGGATTCTGCGGGATTGTCGTTGTCATACCCCTGCTGAAACAGAGCGAGGTGCCGTCGCGTATTTCTTTGGGTTGCTCAGGAATGCCCGAGGTCGTCGAGGCGGTCTCTGAGTCGATGCCGAAGCTAGTTGGGCGAGCTCGTGGAGGACCGTGTGATCCTGATCTCCTCCTCGCGCCCGGCGGGGATCTCGGGAAGCTGACCCACGAGCGGCAGCCCGGAAGATCGGATCCGGTCGGGGCGCGCCGGCCCGGTCGCCGCGCTCCGGTGGCAGCGGCACGCCCTCGTAAGAGGCCGTAGCAGGTCGGGGTCGTCGGGATGCTCGTCCTCGACCGAGATCTCGACGTTCCGGGATCGCCTGCCGGAGCTCCGCCGGCAGGGAGGCAACCGCCCGCTCGACGTGCCCGAACCTCACAGATGGGGAAGGGCCGATCGGGCCGTAAATACGCTTCGCGACGAGGAGGATGGTCGAGGCTCCGAAGATGAAGCCGCCGGATGTGGGCGAAGAACGCCGACGCCGCCTCCGGGCCTGCGGTTGCACGAGGGAAAGCCCGCCTCGTCCAGATCTGGAGCGCGATCCAGATGCCGAGGAACCAGATGGTTGATCTCGCGCGGATCAGGATGATCCCGATGATGATCAGGTCAGGCACGCGGGCACGAGGGAGGAGCACGAAGTAGGCACCGAGGACGCCCGCGATCGCGCCGCTCGCGCCGATGTTCGGAACGCTCGCGTGTCCTGCGGTGTTCCGGCCGCGAGCGTCACCGCAGATTGAGAGCCATTGCCGCGATGCCCGCCGCGAGGTACCAGAAGAGGAATCCTGACCTGGCCGAGGGCGTCCTCGACGTTGTTGCCGAAGATCCAGAGGAAGAGCATGTTCCCGAGATGCGCTCCCAGGCCTCGCGTGCGAACATGCCGGTGAAGACGCCCCCGTACCAGGGCAGCGGTTGACCGGCACCGGGATGGGCAGGACCGCTGAGCGTGCAGGGGTAGAAGCCGTCCCGGAAGACGTGGACGGTGACGCCCGGCGTCGAGAGCTCCCAGAACCAGACGAGAAGCGCATCTCGCGGCGATGAGGCCCACCGTGACGACGGGGAAGTTCCGGGTCGGCACGTTGTCGCGCAGGGGCAGCACGAGACGCGAGTCTACGGTGCCAAGCTCCCTTCCCTAGTGACACCTTGTCACTAGGGCGGAACGCCGGAAGTTCAGCCCGCCGCGAGCCCTCGCGGATCCGCTCGGCCGCGGCCTCGAGACTCGAGGGTCTGCGCCCGCGACCTCAGCTGGCGGATCTCGTCTGCGGTCGGCTTCTGACCCTTCGACCAGAGCTCGCGGATGAGCGAGCCGGCGTCCTTGCCGCGTGAACCAGGCGTTGCCGGACTTCTCGCGGAGGAACGCGCGCAGCTGCGCTTCGAACGCCCAGCGCGCGCAGGTACTCGGACGAGTAGAAGCCCGTCGTCGATGTCGGCGAGGGTAGTCGGTCCCGCTCGGCGAGATCTTCAGCGCGTCCGCCGAGCAGCTCGACGTAGCGCGGACTGCATCGTCCGCGGCGTCGTCGGCCTGCGTGGAACTCGATCTCGTAGAGGAGCTTCGCGCAGTAGCGGCGCACGAGCTAGAGCAGGCTGCGTCGCGCCCTCGGCGCGCGTACTCGCGCGGCCGCGGGACGTCGAGCCGGCGGTTCGAGCCAGGCCGGCGTCGTCGGTCAGGTGCTCGAGCAGCATCGCCCAGCCCTCGGTGACGGCGTTGTCGCCGAGCCGCCGCTCCTCGACCGAGCAGGTCGGCGCGACGTGTGCGCGAAGTGCTCGGTGTGGCCCGCCTCGTGGAAGAGCGCGCGCCAGTCGTCGGCGCCGCCGATCGGCTGGATCACGAGCACGACGCGCTGCCGGGCACCTCGATCGGCGACGCAGAACGCGCGCGGCGTCTTCTTCGGCGCGCTGCTCGATGTCGAGCTCGACGTTCTCCTGCGCGCGCGAGGTCGATGCCGAGGTCGCGCGAGCGTCGCCTCGAGCGCGGGCAGCATCTGGTCCGCCGGGAACGCCCGTCGTCCCAGCTCGGCGCCGCGGAAGAGCCGCGGCGACGTCCCAGCGCTGCGTCTCGTCGAGGCCCGATCCCGATGCGGCTGCGGAAGAAGCGGTCGCCGCGTCCTCCCACGAGCCGCTCGGTCGAGTCGAGGAAGCCGCCGGCACTGCGTCGGCGAGCTCGTCGAGCCGGATAGCCGAAACCGCTGCGGTAGAGCTCGATAGTAGGTCGGGCGCCGAGCCTGCACGCGTCTCGCGGTGCACGATCTCGTGCCTGCGTCGAGGTAGAGCGGGTTCAGGTGCTCCTCGGTCGAGCTCGTTCCGCGCGCGTCGAGGCCGCTCGCGCCGGTCGCGGTCGGGCTCGTTCGCGATGCGCGGGCGCGAGCATCGCGGTAGCGGATCGTCCTCGCCGTCGACCGTCGCCTCGAGCTCGGTCTCGAGCCTCGGCGATCTTCTCCCCGTGCTCGCGTCGACGAGGTTGCCGAGGTAGCCCTCGCAGGCGAAGCGCCAGAGCTCGCGGACGTCGGCGGCCGCCGTTCGACCGACGCGCCGACGCCGGCGCCGTCTCGAGCTTCGTCAGCTCGGCGTGGCGCTCGTAGATCGGCACGAGGTCGTAGCGTCGTCCTTGTGGCCCGCGAAGTGGAGGTAGGCCTCCTCGTCGAGCTCCGGCGATGAAGCGGTCGGCGTCGTCGCGGAACGCGTCGAGCT
>ERZ1370068.4245-contig-3329_pt1 | contig 28282 bp, 48 predicted proteins | sample MGYA00561227_ERZ1370068 | MGnify/ENA primary metagenome ERZ1370068 (study PRJEB38410, sample SAMEA6850437) | metagenome | study: Metagenomic assessment of the ecological functions of the soil: analysis of the soil microbiota associated with the...
TCAGTTACGTATTGCTTCGTCTCGAGGGCTTCCTGGCCGCGAATCCGCTCGTGCGCCGTTTATCCCAATCGTCGGCACGAGCCGCCGGCGGAGTTCGAGCTCGCCCTCGGCCGGCCACGGCAACGGGCCAAAGCCTGGCTCGAATGGCTGCTCGAGGGTCCTTCCGCGGCGGTCGAGGCGATGTGCCGCCGCGCCTACACCTGGCATCTCGGCCGGCGGTCGGTCAGACGGTCATCGCCGGAACAAGTCCAGCTTCGCCCCGACTATCTGAAGCTGCATACCAAAAGTCATCGTCAGTCTGTGCTGGAGCGATCTTTGACGAGAGGTCGAGCCAGCGATCCGCCGCAGCGAACACGCTGCGATAGCATAGGGCGACGTTCATGAAAATCGCGTGCGCGGTGGCCGCGGCCATCGCCCTGTCGTCGTGCGGCTCGCCGCCGTCGCCGCCACCGGCCGCCGAGGTCGTGGTCTGGAAGGAAGTGGGTTCCCGGAGCGGTCGCGGCAACTTTCAGTCGGAGTCGTTTACCAGCGACACCGGCGGCTTCCGCGTGCGATGGGAAACCAGGAACGAGACGGTGCCCGGCGCCGGCTACCATGAAGGTCATCTTCCGGAGCGGTGACAGCGGCCGGCCGATCATCGAAGCAGTGGACGTCAAGGGCGTCGGCAGTGACGTCGAGGAAGTTGCGGACAACGTCCGCTGGCATCACCTGCGACCATCGAATCCGCCAACGCCGACTGGTCAGTCAGCGTCGACGAGGTTGAGGGGATGGTCGGGAAGTAGAAGGTTCAAGGGGTTCAGCGAATAATCCTGAGCCCTGTCGGTGTCGGCGGCGGAACCGTGGGGCTGACGATTCTGAGCAGCCGGCCGGTGGAGTATCCGACGATGAAGAGCTCGCCGTCGGCATCGACGCTGAACGAGCTGACGTTGCCCAGTGCGCCGGCTGTTCGAGAGCTCGGCGGTGTGTTCGATTACGTTCGATGCGCGTAGCTTCCCTCGTTCCCGGATCGACGATCGAGCGCCAGCGAGAACACCCGGCCCTGAACGAAGTCGGCGAAGAAGTAGCGGCCCTGAAACGACGCGCCCAGAAGCGCTGCCGCGATACACGTAACCCGCCGGTGATCGACTGCCCGACGCGCGTGGTCGTACTCGTGAATCGGATCGACGAGCGGCATGATACGCCGGCGGCCGCGACGTGACGTTGTCGTGGGCGCCCTCGCGGTTTGCGCCATCCATAGTTGCGGCCGCCGCGACCGGCGGGCTCGTAGTCGACCTCCTCGAACTGATTCTGGCCGACGTCGCCGATGACCAGCGCGCCGGTACCGCCGCGCGCGCGGATCGTCGAAGCTGAAGCGCCACGGGTTGCGCAACCCGAACGCCCAGATCTCCGGACGCGCCGGACACCGGCCCGCGGCCGAAGAACGGGTTGTCGGCCGGAATCTGCATATCCGGTCGGATGCGCAGTCTGGAACGTTGACGTCGATGCGCAGCATCTTGCCGAGCAGCTGCGTCGGATTCTGCGCGCGGTGATCGGGATCGTCGCCCGACCCGCCGTCGCCCAGTGCCGATGTAGAGCAGTCCGTCTGGCCCGAAGACCAGGTTGACCGCCGTTGTGATTGGCGAACGGCTGCGCGATGAACGCCGCGCCCCCGGGGCCGCCCCAGCGCAGGTCGAAGCGCGACGCCGGATCCGCGACCAGCGCGTCCGTCCTCCTGAACCTCGCGACGACCGTGTGACCGGATCGGTTCGTAAAATTGACGAAGAAGCGTCCGCTCGTCGCGGTGTCCGGCGAGAAGGCCAATGCCAAGCAGACCTTGTTCGCCGCCGCTGACGATGGCATCACTGAGATCGAGGAAGTCGCGCGCGAGAACGCTGCCGTTTTGCGCGACGCTGATGTGGCCGTTCTGTTGCACGATGAACCAGACGTTTCGATTCGTCGGATCCTGGAGCGCGGCAACAGGAGTGATCAAACCGGAAACCTCGACCCGCGCGTAACTGCGCGTCAGCTGCTCGAAGATGCCACGAGCGCCAGCGTCAGAACCAGAACCGGCCGTCCCGCTCCGCACCCGGGTATGCTAATACCGTGAGCCGTTGTCGTGCGACGCTAATCGCGATCGCATGTGCCCTGTGCGGTGCGTGTGCGAAATCCACTCCGCCGCCCGCCGACGCTGTCGCCGTAAGCGATCCGGTTCCCGTGACCGAGTCGTGAACGACTCGGTTGGGATCAAAGCGGCTCAGAGCCTGGCCGAGCTGGATACCGTCGGCTTCAACCTCTACGTTGACGACCAGCGGGGGCGGCTGAACGGGGTCGCATGCAGCGCCGGCGCCACACCGACCACGTTCCTCTGCCAGGCGCCGCTGCCCTTCGCATGACGTCCGGCGCGCATTCGCTGCAGTTGACGTCGTTCTACTCTCGCGGATCCCGCCAACGAGTCCGCGAAATCCGGCACGCTCCAGCTCGTCGTCGCCGGCATCGTCACGGGCGGCGGCGAGCTGACCTCTGCGCCTCTGCTTCCGCGGCGCCGTCGTCGTCCCCGCGGTCCGCCGCGTCGAAGAGTGAGGCGGCATGGCCGGCCTCGCTGGTGCGCGTCGCCACCGGACTCGATCGTCCGTCGGATCTCGCGTTCACGCCGGACTCGCGGCTCTGGGATCGCGGAGCGAGAGCGGGCGGGTGCGGGTCCTGAAGGACGGTGCCATCGTCGCCGACCCGGCCCTGGTCATGGCGCAGCGCGCCGGCGCCAGCGCGGTCGTGTCGATCGCGGTCGATCCGCAGTTCGCGAGCAACCATTTCATCTTTGCGATCTACACCGACCGTTCACGCACCGGCCGCCTGACGTTCGCGATCGCGCGCTACCGGGAAGCCGCCGACACGCTCGGCGACCGCGTCGTCATCCTCGACGAGATCCCCGCGTCCCCGGACGCCCGCGCGTCGCTCCGCTTCGGCGCCGATGGCAAGTTGTACGCGGCCTCTCGACGACGGCGGCGACGCCCGCTCGCTCGACGACCCGGCGTCGTTCAACGGCAAGATTCTGCGGCTGAACGCCAATGGCACGACGCCAGACGATGCGCCGAGGAAGTCGCCGGTGTTCTCGGTCGGACCCGCCTCTCCGCGCGGCATCGCATGGCATCAGGCCTCCGGCCATCTGTGGACGGCCGACAAGTCGAGCGTGGGCAAGTGGAACTGGACGAGTCCGCCTGAATCGATCGCGGCGGTTCGGGACGAGTTGTTCGTGGGATCGGACACGGGTCTAGTCCGCGCGCAGATGGACCGCGGCGATCCCTCGCGGCTGACGGGTCTGCGCGACCTGGCGCCACACCTGACCATCGGGCGGTGGCCGCGTCGCCCGACGGCGTCGTCTATGTCGCGACCGAAACCGCGATCGGTCGCGTTCAGTAGCCCACGAAACGGGCGAAGGGGCGCGCCGGCAATCGACGGATTGGGTCGGAGCCGGACTCGTAATAGAATTCGTCAAGTGAAAGCGTCTCTGATCGTCGTGGCCGCGTTGTGCTGCACGACGTGTGCTCGCCCGGCCGATCGGCCGCTGGTTCCGGCGAGCACGACGATGGTGACCGCGTGGCACGTGCCAAGCGATCCGACAGCGGACAGACGCTGGGCGACCCACCGCTCGCCGAGGCAGATCCGCCTGGGCTACCAGATTTTCACCGACACGCCGCAACGAAGCGCCGCGCGCTCACCGGCGGCACGGTGTCGTGCGCCAACTGCCACCTGAACGCCGGCCAGCGCGAGCGCGCGCTGCCGCTCGTCGGCGTCGCCGGCATGTTCCCGGAGCTAACAACCGCGCCGGCGCGCCTCATCAGCCTGCCGGATCGCGTCGTCGACTGTTTCCTGCGCAGCGAGAACGCCACCGGGCGCCGAATCCGGGCAGCTGCCGACGCCGGCGTCGAAGGAGGTGCTGGCGCTGACGCGCCTACATCACGTGGCTGTCGCAGCGGACAGCCGGTCGGCGTCGAATCCCGACCTGGCGCGGACAAGAACGCGATCGCGCCGCAGAAGCTGATCCCGGTCGTCAAGCTCGACTGCCGAAACGCGGCGAAGCCGTCTACGCCGAGCGCTGCACGTCGTGCCACGGCGCGGACGGACAGGGCGTGCAGATCGGCGACAAGAAGGCGGGTCCGCTGTGGGGAGCCGGACTCGTGGAATGACGGCGCCGGCGCTGTCGCGCGTCTACACTCTGGCCGGCATCATCCGGTACACGATGCCGTACTCGATCCCGGCAGCCTCACCGACGAGGAGGCGCAGCAGGTGGCCGCGTTCATCACCTCGCAGCCGCGGCCGGCGTACCCGTTCAAGCATCTGGACTACTCGGCGTCAAGGTGCCGGTTGACGCGGTCTATTACGGCCAGGAGTAGACTGAGCGGCGTGCAAGCACTCGTCGCCGCGCAATTCCTGGTCGCCGCGCCGTCAGCGTCTGGCGGCGGCCGCGGCGTCGGCGCAGCGCCGTGGACGCTTCGGCTTCAGCCGGATTCCCGACAACCCTCCGCTACGACGGCGCCTTCCAGTTCTGCCGCATCATGTTCCGCAACGCTCCCAACGGCGACGGCGGCGGCTGGTCCGTGGACTGGCCGCGCGCCGACGAGAACCTGTCCGTTTCGCCTGTCCGAGCTGACTCGACTCCGGTCAGCGTCAGCAGCGACACGCCGCGCGCCTACAACCATGACGTCGCTCATCCGCTGACCGACGCGCGACGCTGTCCCGCTGCCCGTTCATCGATGCTGACCGAGCCCGGCGGCGCCTACTTCGACGAGACCGAGGCGCAGAGCCTCGCGCGACATACCTTGCAGCAGCGGCGGTTTCCTGTGGGCCGACGACTTCTGGGGCGACTACGCCTGGGAGCACTGGGTCGAACGAGCTGCGCAAGGCGCTGCCGTCCGGGCGAATTCACGATCGCCGACGTGCCGCTCGACCACCCGATCTTCCACATGCTCTACGACGTCCGCGAGCTCCCGCAGATTCCGTCGATCGGCTTCTGGGCCGGCACCGGCGGGCGACACCTCGAGCGCGGCCGCGACAGCGCGTACCCGCACGTGCGCGCGCGTCTTCGACGCGAACGGTCACGCTGCTGGTGTTCATGACGCACAACACCGACTTCGGCGACGCCTTCGAGCGCGAAGGCGACATGCGCGAATACTTCAACCAATTCGCGAGCCGCGGCTACGCCGTCGGGATCAACGTCATCCTCTACGCAATGACTCATTAGTCGTTAGCCTTCAGGCGACTAGTATTTTCTGGTCTCGCCCGTTCGGGCGTTGGTCACCGAAAACGTCCCGCTCTCGTCCGCGCTCACCTTGATCCAGTGGCCGGTGGTCTCGTCGAGATTGGCGACGTTGGCGTCGGCGAATTCTGCGCGCCGTCGGCGCGCGACTTGTGCAGCTGCCAGACGTCGCGAAGGCCCGGCACGCGCCGCAGCGCCGGCGAACGCGTCAGCCGAGCCGCCCTTCGTCTCGCCGTTGTTCATGATCGCCACCCGCGGTCTGACCGCGAACGTCGCCGGATAGACGACGTCGGAGCCGCCGTGATGCGGCACGAGGTAGACCGACGCGTGTCCGAGCAGGTTGTTGGGGCAGAAAAGCGCGAACAGCGGCCGGCCGCTCAGGTCGCCAAGATCGACGAAGCGGAATTGCCCGAACCGCAGCACGATCCCGGTCGAACGTGGGTTCTCCACCGCTTCCCCGGGGCTCGGCGCCGCCGCCGGACAGGCCGGGTTGGCTTCCGGCGCGCCGCTCATCGGAACGGTGATCGTCTCGCCGCCGCTGCTGACCACGCGCACCTCGACGCCTTCGAGCGGCAGGCGGTCGCCGGGGCGGGCGACGATGTGGCGGCCCGACTTGCGAACCGCGGCGTAGCTTCTCGAAGACCGGCGTCGCCGACGGATCGTTCGGCACGACGGTGTCGTGATCCACGAACGTCGCGATCGGCAGCTTCTTCGCCAGTTCGGGAACGCCGCCGGCGTGGTCGCCGTGGAAGTGCGTGATCATCAGAAAGTCGATCCTGGCGACGCCCGCGGCCGCGTGCCGCGGCCGCGACGCGGTTGGCGTCGCGGCCGTCATTGCCCCTCGTAGCCGGCGTCGATCAGGAATGACTGATGCGTGGGCGTCACGATCAGCGTCGACTGCCCGCCTTCGACGTCGATGAAGTAGATATCGAGCGTGCCGGCGCCGCGAACGGCGGCGGCAGCGGCGCACGCGAGAAACAGGGCGACCGCAATCCGTCTCATGGAAGACTCCTGGTTGGATGGACGCGCCGAATCGAGCTATCTCGCTGTGCGATCAGGCGCCATGCATGCCCGCGGATCGCCTGACTGCATGCCGCGCGAGAATGCCTCGACACGCTGCGCCGATGAACCGTGGGTGAAGCGCTCCGGCATCACGCGGCCGGTCGCCATCTTCTGCAGCCGGTCGTCGCCGATGGACGCGGCCGCGCGCAGCGCTTCGTCCGCGTCGCCAGGTTCGAGCAGCGCCTGCCCGGCATGGATCTGCCGGTCGCGGGACGCGGCATGCCCCCAGACCCCGGCGAAACAATCGGCCTGGAGTTCGAGTGCGACCGACGGGCTGTTCAGCCCTGGCCGGCGGTCCTGCGACGCGCGCTCGTTCAGCCCGAGCAGGTTCTGCACGTGATGCCCGAAGCTCGTGAGCGACGACGTACGCCTGGGCAAAATCTCCAGGCGCGCCGAAGCGCTGCGCCAGCTCGTTGAAGAATCCGAGGTCGAGATAGACCTTCGCGTCGGCCGGACAATAAAACGGTCCGGTCGCCGATTCGGCAGAACCGCATGCCGATTGGATGGCATCGCGGAACAACACGACACGCGTCCGCTGGTAGCGCCCGCCGAGCAGCTGCGCCCAGGTGTCCTGCGCGTCGTTCATGACCGCGTCGACGAAGTCGACCATCCGCTCCTCGGCGGGAGAGGTCTCAGCCGGCGAAGCTGGACCGGAGGAGGCGCCCGAACCGGCGTCGGTGTCAATGAGGAAAACAGGTTCGTACCGCTGACCCAGCTCAACACCAGCAGAATCGAAACCGCCGATGCCGAGTCCGGCGATTCCGGCGCCAGACCGCCGCGCGCGTCCTCGATATTGCTGCGATCTCCGGCTTCCCATTTCATGGCGGCCTCTACCAGACGCTAATCTTCCGTTCGACCCTGCCGTCCGATCGACCTGACTGATTCAAAGATCGGACCACCGGCTCTACGAGACGCGCACCAGCTAGCTTGCCGAAGTTCCGCCCTTCGAGCAGGCCGATGAACGCCGCCGGGCGGAGTCGAGGCTCTCGACCACATCCTCTCGATACCTGATGCGGCCGTCGCGGACCGAGCGGCGTCATCTCCTCGAAACGCGGGGCCCGATCGTTGTGATCGCTGACGGTGAAGCCCTTGATCAAGCGCGCGGTTGACCAGCGGCGGACGCAGGTTGGGGCCGCTGACGGATTTCCGGTGGCGTTGTATTCGGCAGATCAGCCCGCAGAGCGGAATGCGCGCGCCCCGATTGAGCCGCAGCACCGCCGGCCAGCACGGCGCCGCCGACGTTCTCGAAGTAGACGTCGATGCCGTCAGGACACGCCGCCTTCAGCGATGCCCGGAAATCTTCGGACTTGTAGTTGACGCACGCGTCGAAGCCAGAGCTCGCTGACGACGTAGCGGCATTTGTCCGGCGATCCGGCAACGCCCACGGCGCGGCAGCCCTTGATCTCTGGCCAGCTGCCCGACGATTGATCCGACCGCGCCCGAAGCGGCGGACACCACGACCGTTTCGCCGGGCTGCGGCCGCCCGATGTCGAGCAGTCCGACGTAGGCTGTCATCCCCGGCATACCGAGGACGCTGAGCGATGCCGACATCGGCAGCGACGGATCGAGCTTCCGCAGATCGGAGCCGTTTGACACGGCATGCTGCTGCCAGCCGTCGTAGCCGGCGACCACATCACCGCTCGAAAACCGCGGGTTGCGCGACTCCATCACCTGCGCTCACCGTGTGGCCCGCACATCGTCGCGCCGACGGCGACCGGAGCCGAATGCGACGGCGCGTCGCTCATGCGGCCGCGCATGTGCGGATCGAGGGACAGAAAACGGGTGCGGCGCAGCACGAGATTGTCGGAATCGTCGAGCGACGGCAGCGGGCCGTCGACGATGTCGAAATTGGCCGCGGTCGGCGCGCCGACGGGACGGCTCTTGAGGCGGACTTGCCGGTTCATGCGCGACATCCTATCAGGAACTGCGCTCGGCTAAAGCCTTCGCGCTCCAATGGCCGTGACCATCGGCTAAAGCCTTCGCGCTCCAGCAGCCTCGCACTTCCCCGCGGCAGCATTCCGGTCGTCAGGCGATGATGTCGTGGAGGACGTTGCCCGACACGTCCGTCAGGCGGAAGTCGCGGCCGCTGTAGCGGTACGTCAGCTTGGTGTGATCGATGCCGAGCAGGTGGAGGATGGTGGCGTGCAGGTCGTGGACGTGCACCGGCTTGTCGATGGCCTTGAAGCCGAAGTCGTCGGTGGCGCCGTAGATCGTGCCGCCCTTGACGCCGCCGCCGGCCAGCCACATCGTGAAGCCGAACGGGTTGTGATCGCGGCCGTTCTGCACGTTGGCCCGCGCCGCCGCCGACCTCCATCACCGGTGTGCGGCCGAATTCCGAGCCGCACACGACCAGCGTGTCCTTGAACAGACCGCGCGACTTCAGATCCTTGATCACGGCCGCGAACGGCTGGTCGGAGTCCTTCGCGTTCTTGCGATGCGCCTGGATGTCGGAGTGCGCATCCCACGGGTCGCCCTTGCGCGTAGTAGACCTGCACCATCCGCACGCCTTTTTCGACGAGGCGGACGGCCATCAGGCAGCCGCGCGCCGTGCTGCCGGGGCCGTAGAGCTCGAGCGTGCGCCTTGCTCTCCTTGCGGATGTCGAAGACTTCCGGCGCCTCGGTCTGCATGCGGTAGGCGACTTCCATCGACTCGATCGCCGCTTCGAGCTGCGGATCGTGCGACTGTCTCTGCGCTGCATCTGCAGGCGGTTCAGCGATTCGAGCAGATCGAGCTCGCGGCGCTGCTCGGTGAGCGTGAACTTGTCGTTGTGGATGTAGGAGATGAGCTTCTTGGGATCGAAGTCCTTGCCGACGATCGATGCCGTCGGGCTGCTTCTCGGCCTTGTCGGCGATGAACGTTCCCTGATGCACCGCCGGCAGGAACGCGTTGTTCCACAGCGGCGGCCCGACGGTCGTCGGCACATCGGGGCAGAGGACGACGTAGCCGGGCAGGTTCTTGTTGTCGGTGCCGAGGCCGTAGGTGAGCCACGATCCGAGCGATGGCCGGCCGACCTGGGTGTGGCCGGTGTTCATCATCAGCATCGACGGCTCGTGATTCGGGATGTCGGTGTAGACCGAGCGGATCCAGCAGATGTCGTCGGCGCATCGCGCCGACGTTGCGGAAACAGCTCGCTGACGTCCATGCCGCACTGGCCGTACTTCTTGAACGTGAACGGCGAACGCATCAGCGCGCCGGTCTTGCGCTCGGTGGCGATCGATGCCGCCGGGCAGCGGCTGGCCGTGGTAGCTGTCGAGCATCGGCTTGGGATCGAAGCTGTCGACTTGCGACAGGCCGCCGTTCATGAACAGGAAGATGACGTGCTTGGCCCGCGCCGGATGATCCGCGAGCCCAGCCGCACGCAGCGACCGAATCGTTGACGAGGCCGGCAAACGCCATCATGCGCGAAGCCGTTGCCGACGCGGCACAACGCCTCGCGGCGGGTGATCGGATGACCGGACCGGTGCGGCGCCATCTATGCCTCAGTTCACGAAGATGAATTCGTTCGAGCTCAGGAGAATCTTGACGTAGCGGCCCCAGGGCGTCACCGGCAGCAGCTTCTTCTGGTCGTCCTGTCTTGGCGGCGCCGGGCATGACGCCGGCCATCATGCCCTCGCCGGCATCCGGCTTGTCACGGCTTGCCGTCCTTGTCGCCCTGCGTCCGCAGGCCGGCCGGCTTTTGCTCGCTCCGCCTTGCGCCGCTTTCGGATCGCCCGCTGTCGTCCTTGGCCGCCGCCGTGCGCCGTTCCTCGTAGTCCTTCAACGGCTCGGTGGCGATGAAGGTCGAGGCCTGCTTTCAGCTCGGCGTCGCTCGGCGCGCGGCCGAGAGATCAGTCGATAGGCCTTGCTGACCCGCGCGCGGCGTTGTCCGGCTCGGCCATCGACGATGCGCGCGAGCCGTTCCGCCTGCTGCTGCATGAAATCGCTGTTCATGAAGAACAGGCGCTGCAGCGGCACGCTGGTCGTGAAGCGCTTCTCGGCTGACAGGTTCGGACTCGGGAAGTCGAACAGCTGCAGGTAGTCGTCGAGCTTGTAGCGGCTGACTCTTGCCGTAGACCGTCCGTCGATCCGCCGAGCGGCGTCAGCGGCGAACGACGGCCCGCCCATCTTCGTGTCGAGGGCGCCGGCGACGACAGCAGCGAATCGCGGACCTGCTCCGCGGTCATCCGGCGTCGATTCGCGCGCCAGTAGCAGCCGGTTGCCGGAATCCTTGTCGAACGCCGCCTTATCGAACTCGGTGCTCGACTGGTAAACGCGCGCTCGACATGATCGCGCGGTGCAGCTGCTTGATCGACATCCCGTCATCGAGGAAACGACTGCGGCGAGGTAGCTCGAGCAGCTCGGGGTTGGTCGGCCGTTCGCCGGTGACGCCGAAGTTGCTCGGCGTGTCGACCAGGCCGGTGCCGAAATGCCCCTTCCAGATGCGATTGACGATCGACGCGGGTGGAGATCGGCTGCTTCAGGATCGCGTCGGCCAGCTCGAGGCGGCCGCTGCCTTCGTGCAACGTGCCGCCGGCTCGCCTGCGTTCAGGATCGGACAGGAAGTGGCGCGGCGCTTCAGTCGCCGAGGTTGTAGGGACTGCCGCGCAGGCTGACCTTCGAGGTTCGCGCGGCTTCTCGACGTCGCCGACGCCGTGCACGAACGCGATACTTCGGCGGCTGCTCCTTGCGCAGCTTCTCGATGTCGTCGCGCAAACCCTCGATGTAGGCGCGGCGCTCGGCGCTCAGCTGACGCTCGAGGCCCCAGCCGCGGAACAGCGAGCAGGCCGGGCTTGATCATGTCGTATGCCTGCGCCGGGATCGAAACCGTCCTGGAGGTCGCGCTGGAAGACGTCGGTGCAGAGGTTCTGCCGCTCGATCGGCATCGACTTGAGCTCGAGGCCGCAGCCGGGACAGAAATCGTCGTTGGTGACGAAGTCGCTCGGCAGCTTCGCCGCGCTCCTTCTTCTTGGTGCCGGAGAGCGCTTTCGCCTTGATGACGTCGTTCTCGTCGTTGACTTCCTTCCGCTCGAACATGACCTCGAGCACGAGCGTCTGGAACTCGTCGGCGAGCTTCTTGGCCTCGGCGGCGTCGCCGCCGCTCTTGATCATCTCCTGCCACTTGGTCAGATGCTGGTAGAACCGCGGCGGTTTCGCCAGGAACTTGAGCCACCGATCGAACAGCTCGTAGTCGAGCCGCTCCTTGTCGACGACCTTCGCGACCTCTTCCTTCGGCTCGCCAGTGACACGCCACGCCGCGACCATGTATTTCGAGGACTGCAGGGCCAGCGTCTGTCCGAGCTGCGTCGATTCGGTCTGCATGAAGTCGTCGAGCAGCTCCTCCTTCTTTTCGATGGCCTTGTCGTGGGCCTTGTATTCGTCGACCACGCTCTTCGGCGCCAGCGGGATATTCCTTGTAGGACGTGTTGAGGAAGACGCCGGCGAGCGAGTAGTAATCCGCGGTCGGAATCGGGTCGTAGCTTGTGATCGTGACAGCGCGCGCAGCCGACGGTCAGGCCGAGAAAACCGCGGGAGACGACGTCGACGCGATCGTGCCGCTCGTCGGCGCGCGGTGATCTCGACCGCGCCGTTGTCGTAGTACCACGGGCCGAGGCCGAGGAACCCGAGCGCCGGCAGCGTCCGCGCCCGCCCGTCTTCGCCCAGCAGATCGCCGGCCAGCTGCGCGCGCACGAACTGGTCGTGCGGCATGTCGTCGTTGAAGGCCTTGATCACCCAGTCGCGATACAGATAGGCATTCGGGATAGGGGTTGTAGCCGCGACCCATCGGGTCGAGCGATCGGTAGTCGTCTTCGCCGTAACCGCGCGACGTCGAGCCACATGCGTCCCCACGCCTCGCCGTAGCGCGGCGACGCGAGCAGCCGATCGACGACCTTGGCGAAGGCGTCGCTCGGCGAATCGGCTCAGAAACGCGTCGATCTCCTCGTTGGTCGGCGGCAGGCCGGTCAGATCGAGCGTGGCGCGGCGAATCAGCGTCAGCTTGTCGGCGGCTTTGACCGGTGCCAGGCCGTCGCTTTTCGAGGCGAGCCAGCACGAAGCGATCGATGTCGGTTTTGGGCCACTCGCCGTGCGCCACGGCGGGAACCGGCGTCTTGCGAATCGGCTGAAACGACCAGAACGCGCGCTGCTCGGGAGTGATGACGTAAGCGCGTTCGCCAGCGCCGGCGCGGTCTTCGCCTGCGGTGGTCGAAGCCGGCCACGGCGCGCCGGCCTTGACCCATTCGACGAGAACCTCGACCTCCTCGGGCCGCAGGCGGCCGCCCTTGGGCATCTTCAGCTTCTCGCTGGTCTGGCGGACCGCCAGAATCAGGAGGCTCTTCTCGGGTCGCCGGGGACGATCGCCGGCCCCGACGTGCCACCTTTCAGGAGCGCTTCGCGCGAGTCCAGGCGCAAGCCGCCAAACTGCTCGTCCGAATGGCAGTCGTAGCAGTTCGAGGCGAGGACCGGCCGGACCTTGCTCTCGAAGAACTCGGGCGAGCTGGCCGCTGACGGTTGCGGCGTCTGCATCGCCGCGACCGTGAGTTGGACCGTCAACGGAAGTGCGGCTACCAGCAGGCGGGCCATGCGGCCGACGCTGTATCGGAAGAGCATGTCACGTTTATTATGCACAATCGACATGCAAAGCAGTGACACTTGCCGTGCTCACGGCGGCTGCCGCCTGGTCAGGTGCCCTCAGCGGCACGGTCATCCTCGCGCAGGACCAGCCGCCACCCCGGCCAGGGGGTCAAGACCCCCGGGATCAGGATCCCGATTGAACGGCTCAAACCCGATGCCGTGTTCCAGGTCGGCGGCAATCCTGACTGGCTGGCCATTGACGAATCAGGTCTGGGTCTCGAACAAGCCCAAAGACAACGTGTCGCGGTTCGATCCCAAGACCAACAAGGTCGCCGCGACCATCGAGACTCGGCGCGGGCAGAAGCGTCCTTGTTCCGGCCTGGCCACCGGCTTCGGCAGCCTCTGGGTGCCCAACTGCGGCGACAAGACGATTTCGCGAATCGATCTGAAGACCGGCGCCGTCTCGGCGACCTTGACCACTGCCATCGGCAACTCCGAAGGCTCGATCGCGACCGGCGCCGGGAGCGTCTGGATCACCGCGGACGCGAAGGGCACCCTGGTTCGGATCGATCCGGAGACGCTCAAGGTGGTCGCCGAAATCTACCTGCCGAGCGGGTCGTTCGGGCTCGCGTTCGGCGAGGACGCGCTCTGGGTGACCAGCAGCGATCATGACTCCGTGTCGCGCGTCGATCCCAACACGAACCTGGTGGCCGAGACCATCGCGGTCGGCAGAAGCCACGCTTCATCGCCGTCGGAGGGGGCGCCGTGTGGGCGCTCAACCAGGGCGACGGCAGCGTGTCGCGCATCGATCCGAAAACCAACAAGGTGGCCGCGACGATCGAGGTCGGTGTTCCCGGCGGCGGGGGCGATATCGCGGTCGGTGAGGGATCGGTCTGGGTGACCTCGTTCGAATATCCGCTCTCACGTATCGATCCGGCGACCAACAAGGTCGTCCAGCAGTTCTACGGCAAGGGCGGCGACGCCATCCGCGTCGGATTGGGGTCGGTCTGGCTGTCGAATCTCGAAGCCGGGAATGTCTGGCGGATCGATCCGCGGCGGGTCGAAGCGACGTTGCCCGAATAGAGGTTCAAGGGGCTTCGTTCCTTCCCCCAAAAGCAAAGCGGCGGAGAGCGCAGCGGCCACGCAATCGCGTGACCTTGCTGCCGCCCCCCGCCGCCTGGCTGGGCGAACTTGTGGAACCGAACTTAGTGGATCAATCCGGCGACCGGCTGAGCGACGGCGCCGAACCAATCTTCGTCGAGAATCGACCAGAGCACCTGGTCGTGATACTCGCCGTGGCGTAGGAACGACCGGCGCAGCACGCCTTCCTGCACTGCCCCGATCTTGCGGAGTGCGCCGTTGCCGCGTCCGTTGCGGACCGAGGCCCGCGCCTCGAGCCGGTGGACGCCGACGGTCTCGAACGCAAACTGGACGACGAGTTCAGCCGCGTCGATGAAGTGGCCGCAGCCCCAGTATTCCGAACCAATCGCGAAGCCCCACTCCGCGGTGCTGAACCCGGGTTCGAGCTCCCGCAGCTGGAAGATCTCGATGGCGGCGTCGCTCCTTCGAGCGTCACCGAGAAGCAGGCGTAAGAGCCGTGCTCGCGCATCCGAATCGCCCACGCGATGAACCGCTCGAAGCCCTCGACGGTCGTCGGCGGCGGCGAGATGAACCGCGACACTTCCTCGGTCGTCAGCATCGCGAACAGCGAGGCCGCATCAGAGTGGCGCAGTTCGCGCAGGGTCACCGCGACGGCCGGTCAGAATCGGCAGGCCGTTGCTGCCAGTCAGTGGTGATGACCTGGTGCGGTCGCTGCCGGCGGAACGATGTTGCACGTCCATCTCCGGCTGATAAGGCATCTTTTCCATGATTAGAGCCCTCCGCCGGGAAGGAAGTGACCGGATTGGAAACCGGAGCGGCACCACGTCGCCAAACTCCAGGTCGAGGCTCGGGAGCGGTTCGCCAGCGGTATCCGGGAACGACTCGTTGTCGTTGCCCGCATCGCTGCTCCAGCTCGAGTCATCGTCGCCGTTCATGCCCCAGACGATGTTGTCGATGCCCGACATGCCCCAGACGACATTGTCACCAGCCTCGGCCGTGCCCAGACGATGTTGTCGCCGGAATCGGCCGTGCCCCAGACAACGTTGTCGCAGTCGGCGCCGTCGCAGTCCATGCCCCAGACGATGTTGTCGTCGCCCTGAGCCATGCCCCAGACGATGTTGTCGCCGTCCTCGCGCATGCCCCAGACGATGTTGTCGTCGCCCTGGCCGTCGATGCCCCAGACGATGTTGTCGCAGCCGCCGACCGCAGCCCATGCCCCAGACGATGTTGTCGGCCAGTCACCGACGTCCTGGCCATGCCCCAGCACGATGTTGGCCGCCCAGGCGTTGGCGCTCGGCTTGATGTAGCCGCCGCCAGGTCAGCTGGTTGCCCCAGATGATCTGGCGGCTCCACGACCGTCTGCACCGGCATCACGTCGCCGGACCGCGTCGTCGCGTAGAACTTCGCGAGGCGCACGGCGCCGAGCGTGTTCAGGAAGCCCGCGCCCTGCGCGCAGCGGGCTATAGCCGGAGATACGCTCTGCGCCGTGTACTGCAGAATCGCCTTTGATCAGGTTCGGCGTCAGCGTCGGATTCGCCTGCAGCATCAGCGCGACCGTGCCGCTGACGACCGGCGCCGCCATGCTCGTGCCGCTCAGCGTCAGATACGGCTTCGAGCCGCGCCAGGATCAGCTCGCCGCCAAGCAGGTACTGCGCCTTGGTCGCGTAGAACGTGCTGCCCGGAACCGCCAGCGACACCGTGCCCGTGCCGGGCGCGACCAGGTCCGGCTTGGCGCGCGAAGTCGATGAACGTCGGCCCGCGACGAGCTGTAAGGCGCCATCGTGTCGTCGGATCGCGTCAGCGTTCCCTTGGTGCTCGAGGCGCCGACCGTCAGCACCCAGGGCGCGTTGCCCGGCGCCGTGATGCCGCCGCACTGCGATGCGCCGTCGCGGCGTTCTTGCCCGTGTTGCCGGCGGCCGCGACGACGGTGATGCCCGTGTCGGTCGAGCGCCTTGGCCGCCAGCGTCAGCGGGTCGGTCCAGTACGGACTCGCGGACACCGCGCGCCGACCGACAGGTTGACGACGCGGATGTTGTAGGTCTGCGCGTTCACCGCGACCCAGTTGAGCGCCGCGATGATGTCGCTGATCGTGCCGCTGCCGTTCGCGTCGAGCACCTTCAGCGACACGAGCGAAGCGCCCGGCGCGATGCCGGCCTTCTGCCCGCTCGAGTCGTAGCCGTTGCCGGCGATGATGCCGGCGACGTGCGACCCGTGGCCGTTGTCGTCGTAGGCTGCGCGCCGGCCGTTGACGAAGTCCACGAACTTCGACACGCGCTGGTTGCCGTACGGGTAGTGCTTGCGACGTGTTGTTCGTCAGGTCGTCGTGCCAGCGCCGTGATGCCGGAGTCGATGACCGCGACGCCGATGCCGGCGCCGGTATAGCCCAAGCGTCTCCTGACGGCGCGGCGCGCCGACGGTGACGCCGTGCGGTAGTTGTGCGACGCGATCGGACGGTCGTAGTGAAGACGAAACACCGACGGGTTGGCCGCGAGCTTGGCGATAAGGTTGTTCGGCAGCTCGAGGGTGACGCCGTTGATGATGTCGAGACCGACGATTGCGATCGAATCGTTTGAATTCCGCAGGGAGCTTCGGCGCCGGGAACCAGCGAAACGATCACCTTCGTCCGGTTGAGCGTGTTCCGGTCGCGCGACCGGCGATCCAGCTCGTCGTCCACCCGGTAGTTACGTGCGAAGGAGTTCGGCCTCCCCGGCTTGGTGCGTGCTTGCCCTGCTGGCTGTGGCGGCCCGCGGCGGAAGCCATGGGCGCGGCACCAGCAGGCGAGCAACGCTGCGAGTGAGCGTTCGCTTCGGTCCCCAGACCGCTTTCCGTCTGGTGAGAGTCGTAGACGCACGGTTCATGATGCCCAGCAGATGAGCAAGGTCGCGGCCAGCTTGGCTATTCGCCCATATCAGGTTGTGTATCAAGAGGTTAGGAATGGCGGCCGGCACCGGAAGCATGGGTAGCGTGTGGACAGACGGAACATCGTGCCCAAGACAGGAGTTGTTATCGGATGAGCTAAGTCTTTCTGTATGAATGATTTGATTGGCAATGTTCTCTTTCGAGCAACGAAGCCCTAATTGGAACACCCTGTCATCTCGTGTCCCGAAGGCAACGGCGTGTCAGGCAGTGCGATAATGCGCAGCGATGACCGCCCTCCGGCCTCGTCTTTCTGGCGGCCCTGGCCGCCGCCCGCGCCCCTCGCCCAGAACACCATCGCCCACCTACCGGGAGCGCGATTTCCTCGACGCGCATTCGACGGCTTTGACGTTACAGCGGAGGCGGCGGCGCGCCGGCGAAGGGTACTGGTCGCCGGACGGCAAGCGGCTCGTGTTTCAGAGCGAGCGCGAGCCGGGCAATCCGTTCTATCAGATCTACACGCTCGATCTGGCCACCGGCGACACGAAGCGCATCTCGCCCAGGCATGGGCAAGACGACCTGCGCGTTCTTCCGGCCCGGGAGCCGACGAGATCGAGTTTGCGTCCACGCACGCCGATCCGAAGTCGAAGCAGTTGCAGGACGAGGAGCTGGCGTTTCGCGCCTCGGGCAAGGAACGCCGCTACTCGTGGGACTACGACCCCGAGATGGACATCTACGCGCTACAGCGAGAAGACCGGGCGCGATGAAGCGGCTCACCACCGCGCGCGGCTACGACGCCGAAGGCAGCTACTCGCCCGATGGGCAGTGGATCGTCTTCTCGTCGATGCGCGACGCCTACAACCGCCCGCTGACGACGGCGGAAAAGAAGCAGCTCGACGACCAACCCGAGCTACTTCGCCGAGATCTACATCATGCGCGCGGACGGCAGCGGCCAGAAGCGGCTCACCAACGTGCCCGGCTACGACGGCGGCCCGTTCTTCACGCACGACGGCAAGCGCATCGTCTGGCGCCGGTTCGACGAGCAGGGACTGATCGCCGACGTCTGGACGATGAATCTGGACGGCACCGATCAGAAGCAGATCACCGACTTCGGCTCGATGAGCTGGGCGCCGCATATGCATCCGTCAGGGGCAGTATTTATCTTCGCGTCGAACAAGCTCGGATTCGAGAACTTCGAGGTCTTCATCGTGGACGCCAAAGGCGAGAAAGAGCCGGTGCGCGTCACCTACTACCGACGGCTTCGACGGGCTGCCCGTGCCCTCGCCCGACGGAACGCAGCTGGCCTGGACGTCGAGCCAGGTCCGGCGGCGGCCGCCGGGCAGCTGTTCCTGGCGCAGTGGAACCACGAGAAGGCGCTGCAGGCGCTCGCAGACGCACCGCCCAAGAAGCCGGCTAGCAAGTCGTGAATGAAATGCCAATGCAAGAATGCAGAGCATGCAAAGACGCGCGACGAATGAATTCCTGCTGCTCTGCTGCATCTGTGCTTTCGTATGCTCCTGGCCGGCGTCTCGGCCGGCGCCCAGTCGACGGCGCCGGCGCCAAGACTCGCGCGCACGTCGAGGCGCTGGCGTCTGCCCGCGCTCGAAGGACGCCTGGCCGGTTCGAACGGCGAAAAACTCGCCAGCGATTACCATCGTCGCGCGAGCTGCAGAAGGTCGGCGCGCGGCCGCTGCCCGGGCGACAGGACTTCCTGACTGCCGTTCGCTTTCACCGCCGGCACGACGCGACGGCGGATCGACGATCGCGATCGACGCAGGCGGCGCCGCAGACGGAGCCGCGATACGGTTCAACACGCAGGCTGACGTACGCGCGCTGTCGTTCTCGGACAACGGCGAAATCACCGGCGACGGTCGTCTTCGCCGGCTACGGCATCGTCGTTCCCGAGAGCCAGGACTTCGGCTACGACAGCTACGCGACGCTCGACGTGAAGGACAAGATCGTCCTCGTCCTGCGCTACTTCCCGGAAGACGCCGATCAGAAGACGCAGGGCATCCTCGCCGCGGTACGCCGACCTTCGCTACAAGGCGATGGCGGCGCGGCAGCGCGGCGCGCAGGCGCATGCTGGTCGTCACCGGGCCGCGCTCGCCGAACGCCGGCGAGACGATTCCGATGACGCTTCGACACGGCGCTCGCCGGCTCGGGCATCGTCGCGGCCAGCATCAGCGGCGACGGTCGCCGCGACGCTGCTTCGCCGGCTGCGCCGGACAAGACCGCTCGCGGCGGCGCAGAAAGCGCTCGACAGCGCGCAACCCGCACGTCGCCGGCTTCGCGCTGCCGGGCGTCACGCGTGACGCTGCGCACGACGGTCATGCGCGAGCAGCAGCACCGGCCACAACGTCGTCGCCTACCTGCCGGCGACGGCGCCGGCGACCGGCGTCGGCAAGCCGTGGGTTGCGATCGGCGCCCACTACGACCATCTCGGCCGCGGCGAAGCCGGCAACACGCTCGCCGGCAAGAGACGACGCCGGACAAGATCGCATCTCGGCGCCGACGACAACGCGTCGGGATCGGCCGCCGTCCTGGCGATCGCCGGCGACGCTGGCGAAGCAGCCGCGCCACCGCAACGTGCTGCTCGGCTTCTGGTCGGGCGAAGAGCTCGGGCTGCTCGGCTCGACGGCGTTCGCCGCCGCGCCGCCGGTGCCGCTCGATCGAGATCGCCGCGCTACCTCAACTTCGACATGGTCGGCCGGATGCAGGACAACAAGCTCACGGTGCAGGCGACCGGCACGAGCCCGGCGTGGGCGAAGATCCTCGAGCAGGCCAACGTCGCCGCCGGCTTCGACCTGCGCCGTGCAGGCAGATCCGTATCAGCCGACCGACGTCGCGACGCTTCAACGCCGGCGAGCGTGCCGTCCCTGAGCTTCTTCACCGGCACGCACGCCGACTATCACAAGCCGTCGCGACACCGCCGACAAGATCGACTACGAGGATCTCGATCGCGTCGCCGACTTCGCGGCGGCGATCGCCCGGCGCGTCGAGGATCGCCGAGCCGGCGCCGGCAGTTCACGAAGGTCGAGCAGCAGACTGCAGAGCGGCGGCGGCCGCGCCGGGCGTGCGCGTCTTCACCGGCACGATTCCCGACTACGCCGGCGACGTCAAAGGGCTGCTGCTCGGCGGCGTGATCGGCGGCGGGCCCGGCCGAACAGGCCGGGCTGCAGCAAGGGCGACGTGATCGTCGAGATCGCCGGCCAGACGATCGCCAACATCTACGACTACACCTACGCGCTCGACGTGCTGAAGATCGGCCAGCCGGCGAAGGTCGTCTACCTCCGCGACCGGCAAACGCCTCCGAGACCACGCTCGACGCCGGCGGCGCGGAAGTAGTCCGATCGCCCATGCCCCTCGCAAGAAACCCGTCCGTCGCAAGAAGGTGGCGGCCGCGTCGGTCGGCCTGACCCCCGGCGGAAACCCGTCGAGGCCGGAGGCGCTGCAATCGACGAACTCGCGGCGCAGGTCGATGACGGACGGCGGCGCGGTGCTCGGGCCGCTTTCAGCGATCCGTTCGGCGGCGAAGCCGCTGCTCATCGTCGCGCTGCCGGTGGAACGCGTCGAGCCGACGCCGCTACCAGCGCGATCCCTCCGACGCGCACGTCAAGCGCCTGATGGGCGTCGATCGAGACGATCGGACGTCTTCCTCGATCCGATCATCGCGGTGCGCGCACGACGGTCACTACTGGACGCCCAACGGCAACCACCGGCTGCAGGCGCTCAAGAAGCTCGGGCGTCAAGACGGTCAGTCGCGCTCGCTCGTGCCGGACGCGCGACGTCGCGTTCAGATCCTCGCGCTCAACACCGAGAAGGCGCACAACCTGCGCGAGAAGTCGCTCGAGACGATCCGGATGGCGCGGGCGCTCGCCGGCCAAGACGCGCAAGCCGAGTCCGAAGCATCGTTCACGTTCGAGTTCGAGCAGCCGTCGTTCCTGACGCTCGGGATCTGCTACGAGGAGCGTCCGCGGTTCAGCGGCGGCGCCTACCAGTCGATCCTGCGGCGCGCCGACGAGCTTTCTCGACGAGCCGATGGCAAAGGCGCTCAAGGAGCGCGAGCGGCGCGGCCAGCAAGATGCTCGAAGCTCGACGATGCGGTCGGCGCCGCGGTCGAGAAGCTGAAGGCGAAGGGCTGACCAGCCCCTACCTCAAGCCGTTCGTCGTCGCCCGCGTCAACTACACCCGGTTTCTCGAAGGCGACGTCGTTCGATTTCGACGAAACGCTCGACAAGATCACCGCCAGCGCGCAGAAGTTCAACGTCGACCGGGTGAAGCAGGAAGACGTCGCGAAAGCCGGCGGCGCGCCGCCGGACGAAGACTGATATCAGCTCTCCGCTTTGAGCGAGGCCACTGATCAACGGCGCGCGACCTTGACCGCCGGCGCGAGACACGCGAGGGCGGCAGCGCACAGGATCAGCAGCGACGCGCCCACCAGCGTCGGTCCATCGACGGTTCCGACTTCGGTCAACAGGCTCGAGAGGACGCGATTGAGCGCGGCGGCGGCAATCGCGCCGGCCACGACGCCGGTGCCGACGAGCGCCAGGCTTCGTCGCAGGACCAGCGGCAGGATGTCGGACATGCGGGCGCCCAGCGCCATCCGGATGCCGAACTCGCTCGTGCGCTGGGCGACGCTGAACGCCATCACTCCGTAAACGCCGAGCGCCGCCAGCGCCAGCCCGAAGGCGCCGAAAGCGAGCATGAACGCCGCGCTCACCCGCTCGCGGCTGATCGACTCGCTGTAATACCGATCCATGACCGCCGGCTCATGCGAGCCAGCGTCTTGTCGACGCGGGCAATCGCCGTCTGCACAGCCGCCACCAGCGCCACGCGTCGCCGCCGCCCCGGACCATCAGATAGAAGCGCTCGGTCGCCGCGGCGTCGCCGCCGCCTGGTCGAGCGGCAGGTACGCAGGTCTCGAGCGGAACGTCCGGATCGTGCAGACCGCTGACGTCGCCGACGATGCCGACGACGGTCAGCCACGGGGTGCCGGGCCGCGCGATGCGGACGCGGCGCCCGATCGCGTCCTGGTTCGGCCAGAACCGGCGGGCCATGCGGTCGCTCACGATGACGACCGGCTGGGCGCCAGCCCGGTCCTGATCCATGAAGGTCCGGCCGCGCAGCGGCGGAATGCCCATCGCCTCGAGCAACCCGGGCGTGATCAGTCGATGGTTGACGTTCGAGGCCGCCAGCGGGTCTGACCGCCGCGCTTTCCTCGCTGATGACCGCTGCGCCCCACGTGCCACCGCCGAGTGGATTGACCGTGGTGATGGCGGCCTTTTCGATGCCGGGCGCCGCCGACACCTCTTCGACGAGCCGCGAGGCCAGCACCGATCGAGCAGCGCCCTGGCGGGTGACGCGGCCGGCGACGGCGACACCTGCAGCGTCATACAGGCCGTTCGCACGGAAGCCGAGCGGCAGCGTCTGCAGCTTCAGGAAGTTGCGGATCACGAGCCCGGCGCCGGCAGGAGCACGAGGGTCAACGCGCAGTCTCGGCGACGATCAGCACGTCGACGAATGCGTCAGCCGCGCGGACCGGCGCTGGCGACCCGGCCTCCGTCCGACAGCGCCTCGCGAGGTCGGTGCGCCAGCTGCCAAATGCCGGGATCAGCCGGCGACGACGGCGCTGAAAGCGACACGCCAATCGCGAAGGCTGCGACCCGCCAGTCGGTTTTGGGCATCGCCAGGCCGAGCTGTCTCGCCGAGATTCGACGGCACCAGCGTCGCCGTCAGCGGCGCCATCCACGCCGCCAGCAGCAATCCAGCGCCGCACCCGAGCGCGGCGAGCGCCGAGGCTCCTCCGCGAGCAACTGGCGCACGGTGACGGCCGCGGCTCGCGCCAGCGACCGCCCGCACCGCAAACTCGCGCCGCCGGCTCACCGACCGCGCCAGGAGCAGCGTCGCCACGTTGACGCACGCGATTGGCACAGCAGGAACGCCACGATCTCCGTCAGGGCCCGAAGCGGCGCATCCTGCGTGCCGACGATGGTTCTCCACGCATCGTTATCACCTCGATCGCCGTAGGTCGGGCGTTCCCGGAATTCGCTGGCGGATCTGCGCGCCGCCGGCGTCGAGCGCGGCGCGAACCTGCGTCGCCGTCAGCCAGGCTGAAGATGCGCCCACACGGCGAAATCGCGCGCCTGGTCGGCGGCATCGAGCACGCGCGGAATCCAGACCTGGGCGTCGCATGGGGACGCGTACTCGCGGCGGCATGACGCCGATCGATGCGTGAAGGGGTGCCGGGCGTCGAGCCGGACGCATGGCGTCCGAGGACGCTGCCGGCGAGGCGCCGAAGCGGCTTCGCCCACAGACCATCGCATGACTGATCCCGGACCACGGCGCTGCCAGATGCCGGCCCGCTGTTCCCCGGCGGTGAACCCGCGGCCGAGGAGCGGGCGACAACCGCCAGCGTCTCGCTCGAACCTGCCCTCGTTTGCAGGACGACGCTGACGCGCTCGGGGAGTGTCATCGCCGCGCCGATGAGCGTTCACGCTGTCGGCGCTCATCGCCACGCCCGTCGAAGACGCGTGACGCCGGGCGCGCAGCCGCCATGACGTTGCGGCTCGACATGTTCGAAGGGATGCCGCGGCTCGCCCGTCGGCGCCGGTGACCTGAATCGTCGCGGGCGGCGGATCAGGCGCTCGGCGTCAGGCTGAAACGGCATCGGCCGGAGCAGGACGTGGTTGACGGCGCCGAACATGGCGGTATTGGCGCCGATGCCAAGGCCGAGGATGCCGAGCGCAATGAGAGTGTTGCGTGGCGCGCGGCGAAGGGCCTGGAAAGGCGTGGCGGAGGTCGTACCCGAGATCCCTGAGCACGGGGCTATCAGCAAACACCCTGCCGGTTTGAAATGAAAACGCCACGCCGTCGCGGCGCCGCCGCCCGTCCAGGTGGCCGGGTGCGAACAATCCCGTCCCACTACCGGCATTAGTGAGTCGTGAGTCGATCGCTTGACTGACGACGAACGTGACTAACGACTACGGTAGAACGCGATCATGTCCAATGACTTGGCCGGGTGCCGATCCCAGCCGCCGCAGCATCGTCGTGACCTGACCGCCGTGATAGCTGGCGTGATTGACGACGTGCTGCAGCATCTGCCAGAAAGCAGTGTCGCGCCGCCCGACCCGTTGAGCAGCGTACTGATGACGTTGGCGCGGCCCGATTCGCCCAGTCCATCGGTGAACGACCGCACCCCTGCTTCGTTCTCGGCCCAGGCCTTGCGGATCGACGCGATGTGCCGGATACGGCTCGCCTGACAGCAGCGCCGTCGGCGATGTGCCGTGCCATTTGAGAGCAATCTTCACGCCCATTCGGCCGCATAGGTGTGGACCACGGTCTCCCCGGATCGACTTTGCCGCTGCCAAGATCCCGGTTGCATTCGTTTCGCTGGTCAACGCCTCGAGCGCCTGAACAGCCGATCGCGCGCCCAGTAGTGATAGTCGAGCAGCGTCCGCAGATCGGACAGGTTCATGGCAATCACCACTCGCGCGGAGGAGTGCGATCATCGAGCCGCGGGAACTCGCGGCCGATGGCGCGTTGCCGCCGTCGAAGAGCGGCTGCTGCAGCGGCCGGCGCGGATGCCGCTGCCGGAGTGACTCGCCGTATTCGGCTGTTCAGCTGGTCGATCGCGCCACGATCCATGCCGGCGACGACGCGACCGAACGGCGGCGGAAGCCCTGCGCGTCCTGCGGATCGCGGTACAGGTCGCTTCAAGCGCGGATGTAGACTCCGGGGTGCGGTCCGGGTCCACCCGGCCCGGCGAAGGCGAACGCCACTTGTTGCCCCGGCACGTTCGACTGACGTGCGCGCGGATCGTCCGGATGGTCCGGGTCCGCCATCGCCCGCGGACGGCCGGCTCGCCGCTGATGCCGAACCGCGCCCACCGGCCGGCGACGCGGGAAGAAGCGATCGGCTGCCTGAAATAGCCGGTCGTCACGGTTCTCGCGAAACCGGTCGGCGCCAAGCGCGCCCAGTCGCGGTGGACCTCGATGACGATCGAACCCCTTGACGTCCTTGCGTCGACTCGATACACCGGCGGGAAAGCCTGCCGCCCGCGCCTGCGTAAGTCCACCTGGGGAAATCGCGCCAGGCACACGGACAGCAGGACGAGAGCGTCGCGAACCGCACCGGTCTATTCTATCGATCGCGGTCGATAGAGGAACGCTGGGCGCGCGTGAGTTGGCTGCTTCCAGAGCCGCTTCTTCGGCGGCGACGGCGTGGTCATGTTTACCGGCCTCGTAAGGCCGCCTCTCAGTAGGAAAGCCGGTAGTTCTCCAGCTGGTCCGCGGCCAGCCGGTTGCGCCGATGGCCAAAGTGAGCACCGCAATACCGCTCGCGGGCGTGGCCGCAGCTGGCATAGCGACATTCCCCGGCTGTTCCCGGATGTCATCGCACCAGGCGTCGTGATTACGATGGTCGGCCCACGGTACCGCGCATACCGGGCGTGCCGATGAGCACGCGCTCACCGGTAAGGGGACGCGATCAACCGCCGGGCCGTCGTATGCCGGCTGCGGCTGTCGCTGTCCTGAACCGCCGCTGTCGGCTGGACCTCGTGACCGATCAACCGGTTGATGAGCGGACTTCCACGCCCGAGGAGCCGACGAGCGCGACGTCCTGGGGCTGGAGAGATATCCGGATAGCACCTGACCGACCCGCCACCGATCGCTTGGTCGACGACGTCGGAAAAAGGTCAGATTGAGGACGGCGACGACTGCTTCGGCGTCGACCGCGTCGGCCTTGTTCACGACCACGACCGGCGTCGCCCTGACTTGCGACCATCGCCGTGATGCCGCCGAGCCGAAAGGATTCCAGATCGTCGACAGGCGGCCGTGACGACGAACACGACGTCCACGTTGGCTGCGACGACTGCTGCGCTAGCGGCCGGCGGCCGCCTGCGACAACGCAGTCCGCCGCGGCAGCACCTGGCGGATCACGCCGGGTGACACTGACCTGCCGCTGACTACGACCCAGGTCCCCCACCGCTTGAAATGCGCTGGGGGTCGGACGCGTTGCGCCTGAATCGACCGCTGACTTCCGCCCCAGCCGTCGAAGTCGCCGCTCACGCGATAGGCCCCGCGTTGCTCCTCGACGACCCGCGCCAGCAGGTCGGCTGCCGCCGGAGCGTCCAGGTGAGCGGTCCAGCATGTTTTGGTGCGCTTCAAAAAAACGGACTCCAACCCAGACGCGCGTCTTTTCAGACACGACGACGCCCTTTCAACTTGCGAAACGATTTTGGGAGGGGAAAGAGGTCCGCGGCTGAGGGATAGCCGGCGCGGTTAAGCTCAGCGAGGTGAGCCTGTCCCCGGCACGATCGACGAACATCACCATGCGTGAATGCAGGCCCTCCTTGTCCGCTGATTCTACGATAAGTCAGCCGGGCCAGGTGGGTCCCTCCGTGGTAGGTCGGGTAGGTCGAGTGGGCCGGGTAGAAGCCGGGCGGGCTCGGTGGGTGGAGCGAGCGGCTAGCGGGCTGAACAGGTTCCTTGATGACGAAGCCGACGCTGGCGGGCCGTTCGGCCAGGCGGCGCATATACCACGCGAACTGCTAGCACTGCCGTAGTGGCGATCAGCCACGCGGTACTGGCCGGCCGGCTCTCGCGAGCCGCTGCTGCATCGGCGCTGGATGCCGGCACAGCATCGCGCTCTGCATGCGACGAATGCGGCACGCCGCGGTCGGCGACGGAAGGTCCCGGAGCCTCGTTCTGACCAGGCCGCGCGCGGATCGTGCGTGGCGATGCGCAGCCGTCCGCCCGCCTTCAGCGCGTCGTCGGCCAGCAGCCGGCATAAAGCCAGGCGGTAGAAGCTCTCGCCGACGTCGGACTTCTTCGGAAAGGCAATCGCGGCGGGTTCGAGCATAGGCAAAACCCTGACTTCTCAGGCGAATGGTCGAGCCCAGCGGCATCGAGCGCCTCGATGTCCGCCTGCGTGTCCGATGGCGGAGGTAGGCTCCTGGATCGCGATATCCGATGCGCGCCGATCGCGCGCGCGTGCGCCGGAACAGATCGAGCGTCGGATCGACGTACGGCGAGCTCTCCATGTCGATCCAGATGAAGTTGTCGCGTTCGTCGGCGCGATCGACCAGGCGCTGCAGGTTCCGGAAGCAGAGCTCCTTGTCGAGATCGAGCCCGAGCTGCGTCGGCTTGACCGAGATCTGCGCGCGCAGTCCGGCGGCGCTCACCTTGTCGAGCACCGTCGAGGTAATGCTGCGTCGACCTCCTCGGCTTCTTCGAGCGCGCGTCAGGTTCTCGCCGAGCTTGGTGAAGATGGTGCCGATGCCGTCGCTGCTGCTGCGCCGCCGCCGCCGCCATCGCGTCTTCGAGCCGCTCGCCCGGCATGAACGTCGAGACCGATCGCCGCACGAACGCCGTCCTGGTGGCGCGCTCGCGCAGCCAGCGCGTTGGTCGACATCGCGAGCAGCAGATTCTGCGCGCGATGACTCAACTCAGATCAGCCCTTGATCAGCCCGCCGTCCACCTGGATCGCCGGCGCCGGTGATGTACGGAGGCGGCGTCCGAGAGCAGAAACGCGCCGATCGCGCCCGAACTCGTCCGGCGTCGCCGTATCGGCCGAGCGGCACGCTGGCCATGTTGCGCGTCGCGGCTGTTCGTCTACCGACGCGTGTCTGACCGCTTCGGCGTTGATCTCGTCGAGCTGCGCGCAGGCGATCGGTTGCGATGCGTCCGGGGATGAGCGTGTTGACGCGAATGCGATCGGCGCGCCAGCTCGAGCGACAGCGTCTTGGCCAGCGACGTCACGCCGGAGCGCAGCACGTTCGACAGCGCCAGGTTCGCGATCGGCTCCTTGACCGACGACGAGGTGCCGATCAGGATCGCGCCGCCGCCGCGCGCGCGCATCGACGGCACCGACCAGCCGCACGGTGCGGACGACGCTGAGCAGCAGCAGCTCGAACGCATCCTGCCACGCCTGGTCGTCGAAGCTGAGCGACGGTCCCGGCCGGCGGACCGCCGGTGTTCGCGAACGAGCAGATCGACGCCGCCAAAGGCCTTGAGTGTCTCCGCATGCCAGGCGCGCAATCGCGTCCGCCCGGCTGAGATCGGCGGCGACCGGCAGCACGCGCGCCCCGGTCTCGCCGGCGATGACGTCCGCGGCCCGCTTGATCGCCGCCAGCCCGCGTGAGATGCCATCGATGCGGCCGCGCCCTCGCCCGGCCAGCGCCGCGCGCGACGGCGTAGCCGACGCTCGCTGGCGCCGCCGACCATGACCACCTTGCTCTCCAGTCCGAGATCCCATGCCGATTCGCTCCGGATCAACGCGCGTGCGCCACCCAGCCGATGACCCGATCGAGCGCGCCGCCAGCGTCGGCGCGTCGAGCGTGCCTCCCAAGGCGGATCGCCGCAGCTCTCGATCGCACCGCGCCGCCGCAGCACTTCCGCTTGCGGATGGCCAGCTGCCGATGCCTTCCTGAAATTCAAAGCGCATCAAGCGGGAAGCAATACGTAACTGGAACCAGCGGCTAC
>ERZ1370068.6954-contig-5903_pt1 | contig 28271 bp, 51 predicted proteins | sample MGYA00561227_ERZ1370068 | MGnify/ENA primary metagenome ERZ1370068 (study PRJEB38410, sample SAMEA6850437) | metagenome | study: Metagenomic assessment of the ecological functions of the soil: analysis of the soil microbiota associated with the...
CTCGGTGTGCTTCGTTCGGTGCCACGTATTTCTGCTCAAGGAAAGCGCGATTCGAACTCAAGCTACCTGAGCCCGCGCGAGTACGACGACTACAGGTCGAAGAAGAGCGACGCCAAGGCCGACATCGGGCGCAGCCGTCTCAAGCGCTTCGGCTACGCAGCAGATCTCGGTGGTGCGGCGGCCCGCGACAAAGCCGGCATCAGAACTCGGACATTTTGAAGCGATCGACGGGCACAGCACGCGGGAAATTGTCGCTGGCCGGAATTCGGAAAAGGCGCTGCTCAGCGGACGGCCCGGATCGACGGTGACGGTTTCCGTGGTGCGCGCGCGGCGTGCCGAGCCGCAGAAGAAAGCGACGGTCACGCGCGACGTGGTGGCCATCCCGACGGCGACCGAAAGCTGATGGAGAAGACGGCGTGGGCTACATCAAAGGTCGACACCCTGACCAAGGGCAAGTCGGCGGAGATCGCGAGCCGCATCAAGTCGCTGCAGAAGCAGGGCGCGAAGGGGTTCGTGCTCGACCTGCGCAACAACGGCGAAGGCGACGAGTCAGAGAGGGCATCGCGACCGCCAACCTGTTCTCTGAATCACGGGACGATCACCTATCTGCAAGGCCAGAAGTATCCGCGCGAAGCGTTTCACGGCCTGACCCGGCGAGAAGGCCGTTACCACGCTGCCGGTGGCGGTGCTGGTGGTATCGCGGAACGGCAGGCGCGGCGGAAGTCGTGGCGGCGGCAATTCTTGAGAACGCGCGCGGCGACGTGGTCGGCGACAAGACCTTCGGCGACGGATCGGTGCAGAAGCTGATCGATCTGCCGGACGGCTCCAGCGCTCATCCTGTCGGTGGCGAAGTACTACTCGCCCGGCGGCAAGGCGATCAGGATGCGTGGCCATCACGCCCCAACGTTCTGATTGCCGACACGGACGATGACGCCGCGGCCCCGGACGAGGAGCAAGGACTCCAGCACGCGGCGGACGAGAACAAGGTCAAAGCCCCGCAGACCGACGAACAGCTGCGCAAGGCCATCCCGACGTTCTGAAGAAGCGGGAAGCGAAGGGGTAGGGCTAGTCGTCAGTCTCCAGTCGCTGGTCGTCGGCAAGATGTAAACTGCGCGCCTCAGGCGCGCAGTTTTCGTTTTGGCTGCTCGTTTTGCCAATGCGCTCCAGTCCCTCCTAACCGGACCAGCAAATTGTGATCGCCCGATTGAACGGTTACCTTCCGGACGCGTTTGAGATGTATGCTTCATTGGCAGAAAAGTGCTGCTCAGGGTGAATGTAGAGAGCGCCCGGAGATCGGCTTGAACGGCGGCTGTCGTTGCACGGCGTTCTGGCGACATTCATCGTCATCTCTGCAGTCTCAATCCCTGATGGGGGCGATGTCCAACCGAGGAGGAATGAATGAAGAAGATGCATCTGGTTCTAGGCCTTGTGTGCCTGATGTCGAGTATCGCGCTGGCGCTGGGTAAGACAAACGTGCAGTGGAAGTGCGAGAAGCCTTCAGTTCAGCATGGCATCCCCGTCGGCGACAAGCCGGGCGACGCCTATGCTATCGAACAGATCAACTGTACAGCGATTAAAGGCGACATCGCCGGAAACAAGATGAAGTCGGCATCGGCACCGAGTTTCTTTACCTCAAAGGTGATGGCGTAACCGGCCACGGTAGCGAATTCGTCGAAAGCATGGAGAACGGCGACAAGAACGTTTATAAATACGAAGATTCTCAGGCACCACGAAGAACGGAGCATTTGAGGCTGGACCAACAAATGGTCTCTCATCGAGGTGGAGGAAAGATGAAGGGCAGTAAAGCGAACGGTACCTGTAAAGCAAAGGCCAATCCCGACCAGTCCACCTCCTTCGACTGCATGGGAACATATACCCCTGCCACGAGCTGAGTGGCTGCACCCTTGCGCCACCGAGCGTAGAGAAGTGCTGCGTCACCACCATATCCGAGACCGCCTTGAGAACTCCCACCAAGATCAGTTTCGTCCCGCACTCAAGGAGACAGGGGCTAATCACTCGGGGCGTGGATTGGGCCCGCGCCCGGTTGTTTGCCGTATTGACACTACGTCAGCTAAAGCGGAAAACTGTGACCGCGAGGAGGCGAATGTTACATCCGGCAGTGTTTGCCGTGAAGGCGCACAGAATAAAGGGTGTGAGTTGAGCAGCAGTCCCACTCTCGATCGGAAAGTTTCAAAAGCTACTGGCCAGCGCATTCGTCGTCAAGAGAGTGGAATGAAATCCGAGTCACTTGCGGCCATCCTCGAACTGGCGATCAATCCGCACGGGCCATCTGGACCTGGACCGAGCCGCGCATCTCATCGCCGAGTGCGCCCGCGGGGCAAGCCCAATGCCAGCGGGTTGGCATGGGCCGCCTGAATGGGGATCCAACTGATCTATACAGCCGGAAGCGGCAGCGCTGCCTCGTTTATTGACGCTGCGGCGCGTCATGGCTACCTTCAGCGCCTCGGCCCCCAACGAAAAAGGCTCCGAGATATTGCGCGTTGAGGACGCAACCACGGATGGACGAATTGAGGCGGCGGTGTGCCGCCAGTTCGGCGTAAAATCGCTGCTCATTTTGCCTATTTATCGGGGACGCTTTGTTGCCGGGTCTTGCAGATCCTTTTGATGACATACTCGTTTCAGGACCAGGAAGTTCGCGCTTGCGGATCTGGCGGGAATTGCTCGGCGAAACGATGTCGCAGGCGCCCTTCCATACAAACAAGAGTGGTGTGAATGTCACTCCTGCAGTAATCGAAGAAGTCATTGAACATTTTCCCGCACCTAGGCGGGAATCTGTAAACAGGGGTTGAGCCAGTGGAAGCGGCCCAAGTGCCGCCGCAGATTCCAGAAGTCCCTGCTCCCGAAGTTGCCCAAGGTTTGCCGCTGGATCGGTCATCGCTTCTTTATCCTCAGGTCCACGCTTGGGCACCATGTTCGTCGTGCGCACAAGCTGCGCGGATACAATCTGTCGGCGTACAAGCTCCCCGTGCACAAGCGTAAACGGATTTCCGGGCTTGGTCGTGGCGTCGGTTATGCTCGTGTTTATCTGGATTCTTTACACGGATCCAGCCGGCAACCATGTCACCCGCTATCGCTCCACCACCGCAGTCGCCGAACGCGGCTACGCGGCAAACTCCGCCCTTGGGAGCAAACCAAACCCCTGTGACCGCTGACGGCTGCGGCCTCGATCTCCCGCCCAGGTTGAAGATCCAGACAGTTCGCTACGTTGCGTCTCTGCCCGGGCAACGGCGTCCCCTCCGATTTGGGCGGTCGTTAGTAAAACACTTCGGCAACGATCGCTAACCGTGCGTTGCTTTACTCCTCGTACCCCGAGTCATAAAGACGACCGGTGGGAGTGAGGTTCATGAGGTCTCTCCGATGATGTGACGGTCCGCTATCTCGAGCCGAAAAACATGGGCCCTCAATCAGAGCAGCCCGCGGGCGACTCGCCACGGACCGTCGCCCGATAGCCCGGCTCGTGCCACGCGATCCGCAATTTCCCCGGGTCACCAAAAACCGATCATCGAGAAAAAGTCTTTTACATAACGCTTTTGTCCTGCAAGCCTCTGCGCCCTCAAAGCCATGACCAGCTCACATTGGTATTCGGGGCCGCCAATGGAAATCTGAGGAAAGTACGACCTTTGCAGCCAAGCGAATATCCTCACCTGATCTTCGCAGTACAATCTAGAAGCTCGTTCGGCGTGGTGACACGTGCCCCAAATAGAGCACGCGACGCACGCAAGACATCCACATGCACACGATCATTCTCGCCACATTTGTTGCGATCTCTCGCGCACCCGGTCTCGATTGTGCAGCGCCGGCGTCCTGCTTTTCTTGGTTGCGCTGTGGGCGGCGAAGACCGATGTCGCAGCGGGCCCGCGGCCTCGACAAGATCGTCGCCCTGAGCAATTTGTGTTTCGCCATCCCCTTGGCGGTCTTCGGCGCGCTGCATCTCGCGGGCGTAGACCTCGTCATGCCCATGGTGCCCTCGTATATGCCATGGCGCTTGTTCTGGGCTTATTTCGTAGGCTTCGCGTTGCTGGCCGCGTCCTTGAGCATTGCCACAAAAATTCAGGTGCGCTGGTCCGGCTCTGCTGTTCGGGATCATGATGTTTCTTTTTGTGGTGACATTGGACATCCCGGGAGCTCTCGCCAATCCCAGAGACCGGTTTGGATGGACGTTGTTCATCCGCGAAATGACATTCGCGGGCGGAGGCTGGATTCTTGCCGGCAGCGCGATGCGCGAGCAAGACCGCGGGCAATTCCAACGCACGCTCATCACCGTGGGTCGCGTGTTGATCGCGATCGCCGCCATATTTTATGGCGTTGAGCATTTTCTGCACCCCTTGGGACGCCCCGGAGTTCCGCTCGCAAAATTGATGCCCGTGGATTCCGGCGCGCCCGCTCGTTGGCTATCTGACGGGCGCAATTCTTCTGCGTTGCCGGGACGTGCCATTCTGCTCGGCCAGGAACACGCGTATGGCGGCAACTTATCTCGGCACCTGGATTGTGCTGCTGGTCTTGTTCATCTATGGGCCGATTCTGATCGCCGGTCGCTGGCTGACCCGAGCACTGGCGTCCAAATTGAGGGGATCAACTATTTCGCAGACACGCTGCTGTTCGGCGGAGCGATCCTCGCTCTCGCCAGCGCGACCCCACGCACGGATTGAGTTAGCGACCACACAGCGGCTGAAGCCGCTTCTATCGCGGCGACCCATACGGCGCGGCTGAAGCCGCGCCCCGATACGAACCCTATGCGGCTCAACCGGCTCGGACGATCTGGGATCGTGCCAACTTGTCGGGTTTGCCAACGACGAACGACTCGCGGCAATGAGGTCTTCAGGCCAGCGACGACGATCGACGACTAGCGACTGACCTGCTGATATCCTGATCTCATCCCCATGAGCACGCTTTTCCAGGACGCTCCTCCCGCCGAGGTGGTGGGTCGCAAGCTTGTGGGACGCGTGTTGCTGGGCCTGCTTGTCCTGGCCGCCGCGTTGATCGGCGCGACCGCCGGATTGCTGCTCGTCTACTCGAACGACCTCCCCCAGGTCGACGAACTCGAACACTACCGTCCGGGATCGATCACCGAGCTGTACGACGATCAGAAGCGCATCATCGGAACGTTCGCCCTGCAGCGCCGTGTGGTGGCGAGCTTACGACGACTATCCCGCAGGTGCTGCGCGACGCGCTCATCTCCACCGAGGACAAGGATTTCTTCGCGCACTCGGGGATCAACGTCTGGCGCATCGCGGGCGCGGCCTACCGCGACATCGAGTCGGGAGGCAGGGTTCAGGGCGCATCCACACTGACCATGCAGCTGGCGCGGAATCTTTTCCTCTCCCCCGATCGATCGTTTCACCGCAAGATCCAGGAGTCGTTGCTCGCGATCCAGATCGAGCGCCGCTTCACAAAGCAGCAGATCTTTCACGCTGTACGCGAACCAGATTTTTCTTGGGCAGGGCGCGTACGGCTTCGAGTCGGCCTCGGAGTACTACTTCAGCAAGCCCGCAAAGAAGATGACGCTCGATGAAGCCGCGTTGCTGGCCGGGCTGCCCAAGGCGCCGCAGTATTACTCGCCGGTTCTGCATCCCGATCGCGCGCTCAAGCGGCGCAACCTCGTCATCAACGCCATGCTCGAGGACGGCAAAATCACCGCGCAGCAGGCGACCGAGGCCAAGGCCGAAGCCCCTGCAACTGAACGTGCAGCACGATCCCAATTCGCTGGCGCCGTACTTCTGTCGAGGAAATCCGCCGCTATCTTGAAAATAAGTTCGGAAGCGACCAGGTGCACGAAGGCGGCCTGCGCGTCTACACATCGCTCGACATGGATCTGCAGAAGGCCGCGAACCAGGCCGTGCTGAACGGAGTCGCCGCCTACGAGCGCCGCCACGGCTGGAAGAATCACCTCACGAACATCCTTTCCGGCGAGATGACGCTCGAGCACTACGACCATCCCGACTGGGACGACGAGCCCGAGGTCAACGGCTACCTGCACGCGCTGGTGACGCGCGGTGACTCCCGCATCGGCGACGGTGAAGTTTGGCCGCTACCACGCGACCATCACCCCGCAGGACGCGGCCTGGACGCAGAAGCGACTGCCGGAACTCTTCAAGCTGGGCGATCTCTGTTACGTGAAGGTGCTGAGCCTGGGCGATAACGGCATAGCGCACGTCTCGCTCGAGCAGGACTCGGGCGCGCAGGGCGCGCTGGTCGCGATCGACAACGTCACAGGCGAGATCAAGGCGATGGTGGGCGGGCGCGACTTCAACGAATCGAAATTCAATCGCGCCACGCAGGCTCTGCGGCAGGTCGGCTCGTCGTTCAAGCCGTACGTGTACACGGCGGCCATCGACCAGGGCGGCAGCCCCGACGACACCGATTCTCGATGCGCCCATTTCGTTTGAAACCGGAAACTCGACCTACACGCCGCACAACTACGACGAAGAAGTTCGAAGGCACGATTACGCTGCGTCGTGCGCATCGCGCAGTCACGCAATATCCCGACGCTGCGCCTGGCGGACCGCCTCGGGATCAAGAACGTGATCGAGTACGCGCGCAAGTTCGGCATCACCTCGAATCTGCCGCCCTATCTGCCGGTTGCGCTGGGAGCGGCGGAGGTCACGCTGATCGAGCAAACCAGCGCTTACAGCGTCGTTTCCGAACGACGGCGTGCGCCTGATCCCGCGCTACATCACAAAGGTCACGGACTACGAAGGCCGCGTCCTGGAAGAAGACTTTCCCGACGCCAAGGACGTGATCTCGTCGCGCACCGCGCGCGTGATGACACGGAATGCTGCAGGAAGTGGTGCAGCACGGAACGGCCGTGGCCGCATCCGGGTTGAAGCTGCCGCTCGCCGGAAAGACTGGCACGACCAACGACTTCACCGACGCGTGGTTCGTCGGATTTTCTCCGACCGATTGACCTGCGGCGTGTGGATCGGCTACGACGAGAAAGAAGACGCTGGGCGCAAAAGAAAGCGGCGCACACGCCGCGCTTCCCATGTGGATTGAGTTCATGAAGACCGCGCTGGCAGGCAAAGATCCGGGCGCGTTCCAGACCACCCCGATGACTCCGCCGAATCCCTCGGCGATGAAGGTAGACACACCCGACGCGGCCCCCGCCGAAGATGAAGTGCATTAGAAGATGAAGTCGCAGTAGACGGTAGCGCAGGCATCTTGCCGGCAGTCGCGAGGGCGTCTCGCCCTCGCACAGCGGGCGGCGCTCAAACGCAGGGTCTCGGCGGCGCTCGTCTACAGCCGGCCAAATAATCAGAAATTCCTAGGCCTTCTGTCTCGCGAACTCGCTGTGGTGGCCGGCTGTAGAAGAAGTAAATCAGCAAGCCCAGTCCGAGCCAGACCACGAACCGGATCCACGTAATCACGGTGAGTCCCGGTCATCAGCCCGCCGCACAGCACGATCGAGATCAGCGGAAACCACGGCACGAATGGCACTCGGAAAGCGCGCGGGCGGTCCGGCTGCCGGCGGCGCAGCAGATGATCACGCCGAGCGACACCAGGACGTGAAGGCGAACAGCGTGCCGATGTTCGAGAGATCGGCTGCGTCCCCGATGTCCACCATTCCCGCCGGAATGCCCACGGCAAAGCACGCAATCCAGGTGGACCAGTGCGGCGTCTTGAAACGGGGATGCACCGCGGAAAACAACTTCGGCAGCAGGCCGTCGCGCGACATCGCGTACCAGATGCGCGCCTGCCCGTACTGAAAGACCAGCAGCGACGGAAATCATTCCCATCAGCGCGCCGACGACGATCACCGAGCGGTAGAAGGGATGCGCGCCCAGCACCTTGCAGCGCGTAGGCCACTGGTGCTTCAGCCGCTTCGCCCGACACGAACGTCGTGTACTTCATCATGCCCAGCAGCACGATCGCAACGCCCACGTACAGCACCGTGCATACGATCGAGCGAGGCAATGATGCCGAACGGCAAGTCGCGTTGCGGTGTTCGCGCATTCCTCGGCCGCCGTGGAAACCGAATCGAAGCCGATGTAGGTAAAGAAAACGATAGCGCCACCCGTCACGATGCCGCGCGAATCCAGAGGGCGCGAAGGGCGTCCAGTTCGCAGGCTTCACCAGCATTCCGCCCACGACCAGGAAAGTCACGATCGCGCCCAGCTTGATCATGACCATGATGTTGTTGGCTTCGGCAGATTCGCGTACGCCGCGCACCAGCAGCAACGTCAGAATAAAGACAATCAGAAAGCCGGGCAGATTGAAGTACGCGCCTGTCCAGTGTCCCGAGGCCCACACCGGACTCGCCCATTTGTCGGGCAAGTTAACGCCGAACGCGGCTAACTGTGCCTTGGAATATCCGCTGAAGCCGACCGCGACGGCGACGTTGCTGACAACGTACTCGAGGATCAGATCCCAGCCGATGATCCAGGCAAAAATTTCGCCGAGAGTGGCGTAGGAGTACGTGTAGGCGCTGCCAGCGATCGGAATCATCGACGCCAGTTCGGCATAGCACAGGCCGGCGAAGCTGCAGGCCACCGCCACCAGAAGAAACGAGATCGCAATCGACGGCCCAGCCGCCGGGCGTCCGTGCATCAGCGCTCCCGGCCGTGCTGCCCGTGCGCAGGAAGTTCATGATCAGATCGAGCACCTGCGCGTGCAGGATGGACGGCGCCTCGAAATGTTCTCCTGCAGCCGCTGTACCCGTGAGGACGAAAATGCCCGAGCCGATGATGGCGCCGATGCCCAGCGCCGTCAGCGACCAGGGGCCAAGCTTCTTTTCAAGCCGGTGGCCAGGAGCGTCGGCGTCAGCGATCAGCTTGTCGATGGACTTGCAGCAGAGAAGTTGATTCTGCGTGGGGTGGCGGACGATCCGGCAGGTTCGGTGGATGTCTGTGTCAATGAGACCTCTTCCCGGGCGGGCGGCAGAGCCGCTTCCACCTGAGACGTCGAAATGACGGAGCTTTGTTGCTTTCAGGCCCTGCAAAATCAAGGGCGGATCGCGAGACCCGCCCTAATTCTTCGATTTATTAGCCGCGTTTGGATTGACCGCGCGCCAGCTTCTTCACTTTGCTCTTCTTCGATCCGCGAGCGTAGTCGCGGGGCTTGAGCAGGGTTCTCGGTTTTGCGCTTCTTGCGCGCAGCGCGTTTCGCTTTCTTGCGGTCGTCTTTGCTCGAGAGTGGATGTATTAGCCATAGATTGATTTCACTGTCCAGAACTGTAGATTTTTGAACCGATTCTTCCGATTGAGTAATTGGGGAATTTGTTCATTGAGTAATTGAACCTGCGCGCAGAACGCCCGCATATTCAACGCGTCTTCAAATTACAAATTACCCGATTACAAAATTACAAATTTCCCAATTACTCAATGTCAAATGTCCTAGGCTTTCTCCAGCTGGGCATACTTCTCCACCAGCTTCTTCAGCCCGAACCTCGGGAATTGTACCGTAATCTTGGCGTCTTCCCCATCTCCTTCTCGCTGGTAGACCGTGCCCTCGCCGTATTTCGGATGCCGGACCTTCTGTCCCGGGCGGAAGCCTTTCTTGCCCTTGGGCTCCTCCACGACGGTCTTCGGCTGGTTGAACTTCTTGCCGCGCGAGGCAAAGAACTCCGCGATGTTGTCGATGGAGTTGTAGCTCTTGCCCGAGTAGGTTGGCTTGGCGCGTTCGGCGCGTTCGCGCTGCCAGGCTGGCGCTCTGGTCTTCATCTTCGTAGGAGTAGTGCGACGAGGTATGGTCGTCTCCATAGCCTCGCTGTTGCGGCGCGGACACTCCTGTCCGCCTGCCGCCCGAGGAACCACCCATCCAGGGCCTGCGCTGCGAACCTCCGAGTTCCTCCATCAGTCCCGCCGGCACTTCTTCCAGAAAGCGCGAAGGCACGCTGGCTTCAGGCAGATCGGTTCCATAGCGCCGCCGGTAGACGGCACGGCTCAGCACAAGCGTGTCCATCGCGCGCGTCATGCCTACGTAGCACAGGCGGCGTTCTTCCTCGATATCGTCCATTTCAAGCAGCGTACGCGAGTGCGGAAAGAGCCCTTCTTCCAGGCCGCAGAGAAACACCAGCGGGAACTCAAGTCCCTTGGCGGCATGCAGCGTCATCAGCGTGATGCGCGCCGACTCGTCGTAAGCCGTCGGCATCGCTGACGAGGGCAGCATGATCGAGAAATTCCGCCAGCGTCTCGCCGCGATCTCTCGAGTCGAGCGCGGCGTTCACCAATTCGCGCAGGTTCTCAATGCGCGACAGCGCCTCCGGCGTGTCTTCGTTCTCCAGCAGCTTGATGTAGCCGGTGCGGTCGATCAGAAATTTCAGAATCTCAACAGTATTCGCCGGCCCACCAGGCGTACGAAACGCCACCGTCGTCGCTGGAAGCGGCGTCGTGAGTAGGGCCGTCATCAGTAGCGCCAGCATCCTGTCGGCTGTCGAGCGGACGTCCCACCCGATCCGGTGCATCGAAGTCAAGCTTCAACCCATAGTCGCTGGAGCGACGGGCGTCCTCGCCCGTCGGCACGTCGCAGGCGAACTCTTCGGCTGGGCCATCGGCGTCTCCAAAATCAAATGCCAGCGGATCAAACTTCAGTGTAGCATCTTCATCTGCGGGAAGGCAGAGCATTCGCCCGCCTCGACGGCGAGGCGCCCGTGCGCTCCATTGCTTCAGCGCTTGCCGACAGCCGCTCCACGTATGTTCCTTCCGGCCATCGCTCGCGCGTCTTCGATCAGATCCCGAAAGTTTCTCAGCGCCAGACAGGCCCGTCGCGGGCAGCAACTGCGCGTTCGATGGCTTCCCCAACCGCGCCCCACAACGACCGTCCAGTCTCCAGCGCCAGGCCTTCCAGCGTCTCAATCGTCGTCTTCCCGATCCCGCGCACCGGCGTATTGATCACGCGCAGCAACGAAACCGAGTCATCGGGATTCACAATGACCTTCAGGTACGAGATCATGTCCTGATCTCGGCGCGCTCGTAGAACGAAAACCCGCCCACCACGTGATACTTCAGCTGGTAGCGGCGCATCGACTCTTCGAACAAGCGAGACTGTGAATTCGTGCGATAGAGCACGGCAGCTCGCGGCGTCTCGCCATTTTCGACCGCTTCCTTCAAATAGCGCGAGATCCTGTCAGCAACAAACAACGCTTCGTTTTCGCCATCGGGCGCTTCGTAGTATCCAAGCTTGGCGCCGCCCTGCCGCGACGTCCACAGATTCTTGCCCTTGCGCTTGACGTTGTTGGCGACCACCGCCGAAGCGGCTTCCAGAATGCTCTGCGTCGAGCGGTAGTTCTGCTCCAGGCGAACGATCTTGGCCTCGGGAAAATCTTTCTCGAACTCGAGAATGTTGCGGATATCGGCGCCGCGCCACGAGTAGATCGACTGATCTTCGTCTCCCACGGCGCACAGGTTGTGCCGCGTGCCCGCCAGCAGACGCATCAGTTCATACTGCGGACGGTTCGTGTCCTGGTATTCGTCAACCAGAATGTACTGAAACTTCCGGTTGTAGTAATCGCGCACGGCCGCCACCGACTTGAGCAGACGCAAAGCTTCAAGCAGCAGATCGTCGAAGTCGAAGGCGTTCGCCTTGCGCAGTTCCTTGCGGTACTCCTCGTAAATGTGCGCGACCTTCTCGGTCTTTGGGTCGGCCGACTGCAGGTAAATCTCCTGCGGATCGAGCATGTGATTCTTCGCCCACGAAATGCGGCCCAGCGCGATGCGCGGCGTGAGCTCTTTGTCGTCGATCCCCATCCGCTTCATCACCGACTTCACGATGCTCTGCTGATCGGACTCGTCGTAGATCACGAAGTTCTTGGTGTGACCGATGGGCGGCTGCCCCGGCACCGACGAAGGAATGCGCAGTGCGTCAACGTCGCGCCGCAGCACGCGCACGCAGAACGAGTGAAACGTCGAGATCACAGGCTTGGCGACCGACAGCCCGCCGACAATCTTCTCCACGCGCTCCACCATCTCGGCCGCGGCCTTGTTGGTGAAGGTGACGGCGAGAATCGATTCAGGCATGACACCCAGGTTCTCGATCAGGTGCGCGATCCGGTAGGTGATGACGCGTGTCTTCCCACTGCCCGCGCCGGCAAGAATCAGCACCGGCCCGTCAGTAGTCTCGACGGCCTTCGCGCTGCTGGGGATTGAGTTGGTCCAGGAAAGACAATGGAATTTGTAATTTCGTAATTTGGTAATTGAGCAATTGACAATGAACGGCCCGCTTTGCCAGCCTGGAATCGCATTTCGGACCAGTCGTGCTGCCGCGAAGTTCCCGTGTACCTCGGTGTCCTCTGTGGTTAACCCGCCTGTGCTCTTTCTGCTTTGCACTCCGCGCACGGGCACACTTCCCGCAGGAAAGCCCAGGAATAGATTCCAAGATCGTGGCTGTCGTTCCAGCTGAACTTGATGGCGTACTTACCCACGCCTTCGGCGGAGAGCGGCTTGGCGGCGGCCTTGAACATGGGAAGCGCGCCGGGCACCGGTTTCACCGGCTCCCCCGGGGCTCGTCCGGCCTTTCCGCGCTCGTCTTCACAAAGGGCGCACGGGCAGGCATCTCGCAGAAAAGGAAAGGAATAGCTCGAATGATGCCCATCGCGCCAGTCGATTTCCATTCCCGTACCAGTTGTTAGATTCACGCGAACCGACTTGGGATCCGTGCTGGCACTGGGAGCTTTCAGCGGGGACTGCATGCTTTCAGTATCGCATGCTTGCGGGAGCCATTGTCGATGGGCGTCCCCGCCCGTCGGCATCGGGTGGGCCACCGCGGCGTTGGGTCTTCCGCACATTCTTTCGAAAGTAGCCAGCCACTTCAGTGGCCGGTCTGGCAACCTCGATTGTCCCGTGCCGGAGGCACGGCTGAAATGTCTGCAGAGGTTTCAGGCGTCCCTGCCGGGACGCGCTTGACTGTCGCGAATCCCGGCGCTGAAGCGCCGGGCTATTGTCGTGAGTCACTCCGTGACTTCTTTTTCCACACTCCTTCGCGGTTGTCACCGACAATTCACGCTCCGTTCACACTCCTGTAAACAGCGCTCCTCTACATTGGCTGGCAATTCTTTTCCAACCCGGGCTCCCGCCCTCGCAAGGAGAAAGTTGATGATGGAGAAGCATTCGCCGCGACGCATTCTGCTGTTTCTCGCCGCCACCACATTGGCGATCACCCTAGTACCGATCGGCTCGCTCACGCCGGCGACGACCGCGAACCCTACGCCATCGGCTTATGGGGCGACCTGCCGTACTCCACGGTGCAGGCCACGGTTGGCGTGCCCAACCTGATCGCCGACATGAACTCGCAGAACCTGGCCTTCACTGCGCATGATGGCGACCTGAAGAGCGGCTCCAGCGAATGTACGGACGCCGTCTACACGCAGGCGCTGGGGTATTTCGGCTCGCTCAGGGCTCCCGCCGCCTTCACCCCGGGCGACAACGACTGGACCGACTGCGACCGCACTGCGGGCTACAATTCCCTGGCCCAACTCGACAAAGAGCGGGCCCTGTTCTTCAGCACCTCGTTCTCGCTAGGGCAGCGCAAGCTGCGGCAGCAAGTGCAGTCCACGCCGCTATGCCTCGGCGTGAGCGGCAATGTCCCCTGCGTAGAGAATCGCCGCTGGACCTACAACGGCGTGACCTACGCCACGCTCAACATCCAAGGCTCGTGCAACAACCTGTGCGACACGGCGCCCGATCCCAACGAGTTCGCCGCCCGTAATGCGGCCGACATCGCCTGGATGCAGGACACTTTCGTGGAAGCGGCGAAGCGCCACTCGGCGGCGATCATGTTCATCTCGCAAGCCGATCCCGGCTTCGACGCCACCGACGCGACTCGGGGTCCGGTGCGCGACCCGCTGACGCTCGCCGAAACCGACGGTCTGCCCGACGGCTTCCAGGCATTGCTCGTCGCGCTGCGCGACCAGGTCATCGCGTTCAAGAAGCCGGTGGCCTACGTGCACGGCGACTCGCACTACTTTCGCATCGACAAGCCATTCCTCAGTGCAGCCGGCCAGCGCCTGGAAAACTTCACCCGCGTGGAGACCTTCGGCGACCACCAGGAAAACGGCACCAACGACGTAAACTGGCTCAAGGTGCTTCGTGGACCCGCGGAGCCGCGAAGTGTTCTCATACCAGCAACAGAATGTTCCCGGAAACCGCGTGGCGGTGCCGGCGCCGTAACGTTAGCCATTGCTATCGATCGCAGGAGGGCCCCGCTCGTCGGGGCCTTTTTCTGTTGTCACGACTGTCGTGAAAGCGACGCAACGTGATATCGACGATCCTAACGAGACAAGAGTCTACACGTCCAACCGATATGCTTCTGCGCTGGGTGGGGCGTGTTTTGGTCGCGTGGTACCTATGCTCAAGTTTCGGGTTGAGTCAGAACTCGCCGGTTGAGCACTGGGAAGGTTCCATCCGGGAAGGTGGTCGAGCGTCCTTCTTCCAAATGGATTTCACATCGCCCTCAGCCGGGATCTACGAGATGCTCGGGCAGAAGATCCCCTTCGACGTGGTCAGCCGCGACGGCAATCGCATCGAAATCCGCACGCGAGAGAGCAAGCCCGCGATCTTTCGCGGCGAACGCCACGCGGACCGCATCACCGGCGAGGTCGTCGATAGCGAGACGACCGCGCAGTTCTGGATGCAACTCGATCCCTCCTTGCCGCCGGCCAAGGATCGTGACGAAGCCTGGAGTCAGGATCTCGCCTACGCTGCTCGCAAGCTCCCCCAGCTTGACCGTAGCTTTACCCCCACAACGCGCGGCCAATATTTAAAGAAAGTCGCTGAGTTAGAGGCCAACGTCCACACGCTCGACGACCCGCACTTGATCGTTGGACTCGCGAAGGCGGTGGGGTTGGCTGACAACGGGCACACGCGGCTGTACCTGGTTCGCACCCGCGCGGCAGTTCGGCGGTATCCCATTCGCGTTTGGTGGTTTCGCAACGAACTGCACGTGATTCGCGCTACTCCGAACACAGCGATCTGCTGGGTTGTGAGGTGCTGAAGATCGGAACACACTCCGCTTCAGACGCATTCGAACGCGTAAGCCCACTCTATTCGGGCAGCCAGACTTGGGCCCAGTACATGGGCACGTACACCCTGACGAGTGCGGAGATTCTGCGCGGCCTTGACCTGATCCCCGACATGAATCGTGCCAGCTGGACCTTCCGTTGTGCGAATGGCACACGATCCGTCGATCTTGAACCCATGCCTCTGCAGAAGCAGGATCGCACAGTCGAGGCGTGGCCGAACCTTGCGCCGCGATCGTTCGAGCCGGAGCAGGGACTGGTTGGACTGCAGCTCTCCTCGGTGCCGCCCTACCTGAGCCATCTGGAAAAGAATTACTGGTTCGAAGTCCAGCGCGACTCCGGCATTTTGTATTTCCAGTTCAATCGTTGCGCGGACCAGGCCGATGAGAAGATCAGCGAATTCGGGAAGCGGTTGGAATCGGCATGGCGCGATCCCAGGGCGCATGTACTGGCCGTCGACCTGCGCTTTAATACGGGCGGAAATCTCGATCTCTCCAAGGCCTTAATGACTCGTTTGCAGGAAGAGGGAGCCGGACGACCGCGTTTACGTGATCATCGGGCGCGCGACGTTTTCCGCGGGCCTCTACCACGCGGCGCAATGGAAGCAGTGGGAGAAAGCGACCTTCATTGGGGAGTCGGTGGGCGACCGCCTGGACTACTGGTCAGAGGGCGGCAACATCAATTTGCCGAATTCCAAGATTGCCATTCATTTTGCGGACTCCTTCCACCGTTACTCCCGCAAGGAGTATCCGGACCGCAAGCCCTATTTCGAAGAGCTGAGCATCGATTCGCTGGCGCCGGACTATCCGGCCAGCCCGAGCTTTGCGGATTACATTGCCGGGCGCGATCCCGCAATGGATGTGGTGTCGCGTCTCGGGCGGGCCAGGGCAGGGCGCCGCTAGAGGCCGCAAAATTCAGCCCAACCGGTCGGCGGACTGGTCAAAACCCGCTCAAATCCTGTACAATCTGTGTTTTGCACACCTAGTTCTAAGAGATCGGGAGAGCAGTCCGATGGCACAAGTTTGTCAGATTTGCGGCAAGAAGCCGATAGAGCGGCAACACGATCAGCCACGCGCACAACGTCAGCAAGCGGCGCTGGAACGTCAACCTGCGCCCCGTGCACGCCAAAGTCGGCGCGACCACTAAGCGCATGCGCGTCTGCACGTCCTGCCTGCGCAGCGGCAAAGTCGTCAAAGCCTAAAAAGCAGAAAACCGCAGAGGACACGGAGAGGCACAGAGGGAATTCTGTGCCTCGTAACTGTCGTTTGCATTGATGACACTGTATGGCCGTGGTGTGCACGGGTACGGGAATCTCCGTGCACCTCTGTGTCCTATGGGGTAAATGTTTTTCGCCTTAATCCACGCGCAGCAGTTCAATATCAAATACCAGCGTCGCGTTCGGCGGGATAGCGCCGGGATAGCCCTCTTTTCCGTACGCGAGATCCGGAGGGATCGCGCAGCTGCCGCTTGCCACCGACTTTCATCCCGGTCACGCCTTCTTCCCAGCCCGCAATCACCTGATGCGCGCCGATCCGAACTGGAAGGGTTGCCCTCCGACGGAACTGTCGAACTTCTTCCCATTGGTGAGCCAGCCCGTGTAATGCACCCTGACCGTATTTCCCTTGTCAGCCGTGCGGCCAGTGCCGACCTTGATGTCCCAATACTGCAGCCCGGTAGACGTCTTCGTGCCGTCGCCCGTCACCTTGGTGGGCCCGCCCGCAGCCGGCGCCTTCAGCTTTGGTCTGCGTCAGCGCGAACGCCGCCATCACCAGAACGACCAATACAAGCAAGCCATACTTCATCATTTGAATTTCTCCTATAACAAAAACAAGATCGGTCAACCACAGAGGACACAGAGAATCACAGAGAAGTTCTTGTGGTGCTCCGGGAACGTTGACGTCAGCAGGCTACGAAAACCAACTACGAACCGCCGCGCTCCCGATTTCTCTGTGTTCCTCGGTGTCCTCTGTGGTTGAAGCTTTTCAAGTCAGCGCTATCACATCAATCTCAACCAGAACATCCTTCGGCAGTCGCGCCACTTCCACGGTCGAGCGAGCGGGTGGCGCACTGCTGGAAATAGTTGCCATACACTTCGTTCATCGCGGCGAAGTCGCCCATGTTCTTGAGAAACACGGTAGCGCGCACCACCTTCTCCAGGGTCGTCCCGGCCGCTTTCAGAATGCCGGAAAGATTCTTGAGCACACGATCCGTCTGAAAGCCTACATCGCCCGAGACCAACGTGTTGGTCACCGGGATCCAGGGCAATCTGCCCAGAGACAAACACAAATCCATTGGCCCGAATGGCCTGCGAGTAAGGCCCAATCGCCGCGGGGCCATCTTTAGTAGCAATCACGTCGCGCATGAGGACCTCAGTTCTCAGTCTTAGGTTCTCAGTTCTCAGTAGAGACCTCAAGTTTTACCACAATGCGTATGGCAAAAGCGCGGTCATCGAAAAGAGCATTCGGGCAGAGAGGCGAACATGATTTCGTAGCTGGTAGGACTGCCCACTGAGAACTGAGAACTGGGAACCGAGAACTGCTTTCAGATCTTCTGCAGCCTCTGCACATCCCGCACGCCGGGAATCTTGCGCAGCCCGTTGATAATCGTCTCGAGATGTTTAAGGTCGCTGATGTCGAGGATGATATCGACTACAGCCTGGCTGTTGGCGGTGCGGGCTTCGATGTTGCGGATATTCGATTTGGCGTCGCCGATCACGCCCGTGATCTGCTTCAGCATGCCGTAGCGGTCGTCGCAAAAGACGGTGAGCTTGACGGGATAGATGTTTGGCGCCGATTCGTCTTTCGCCCACGAGACGTCGATGCGGCGCTCCGGTTCGTACATCAGGTTCACGACATTCGGACAACTCACGGCATGCACCGCGACGCCCTTGCCCCGCGTCACGTAGCCGACGATCCCTTCGCCGCGAATCGGGTTGCAACATCGCGCGCGGTAGACCAGCAAGTCTCCCGAACCCTTTCACCGTGATGGCGTTGTTGTCTCCGCCAAAAACCCGGCGCACTAACGCTGTTGACGGTCGATTCCGGTTCCCGGGCTTCACTCTCCGTCAGGCTCTGATTTGCAGCCGGCGTCAATTTGGCCAGCACCTGGCGGGCTGAGTATTTTCCGTACCCGATCCCGGCCATCAAGTCATCGGGCCGCCCCAGTCCGTAGTCCGAGGCGATCCGCTGGAACTCTTCGTCCTTCAATTCCTTCAGCGGAACTGCGATATTTGCTGCGCTTCTCTTCTCAACCAGCTTGCGGCCGATTTCGATAGCCCGTTCGCGCTGATGGATGTTGAGCCAGTGCTTGATCTTGTTGCGCGAGCGCGACGACTTCACGATGGCCAGCCAGTCGCGGCTGGGCTTGTGTCCCGGCTGGGTCAGGATCTCGACGATGTCGCCGCTGTGCAGCTTGTGGCGCAGCGGAACCATGCGGCCGTTCACCTTCGCTCCCACGCAAGCTGTGGCCGACTTCGGTGTGTACCGGAATAGGCAAAATCGATGGGCGTGGAATCGCGCGGGCAGGACAACGACCTTGCCCCTTGGGCGTGAACGTGTAGACCTCTTCGGGGTAGAGATCGATCTTCAGAGTCGAAAGAAATTCATTGGGATCGGAAACGTCGCGCTGCCACTCGACCACCTGCCGCAGCCAGGCCAGGCGTTGCTCGTCCTGCGCCGAGACTGCACCGTCTTTGTACTTCCAGTGCGCCGCGATGCCTTCCTCGGCCATCTTGTGCATTTCTTCGGTGCGGATCTGCACTTCGAAGGGCGTGCCCTCTTCGGTGATCACCGAGGTGTGCAGCGATTGGTAGAAGTTCGGCCGCGGCATCGCGATGAAATCTTTAATGCGTCCCGGCACCGGGCCGCCACACGTTGTGAATGATGCCCAGCACTGCGTAGCAGTCCTGCACCGAGCGCGTGATGATGCGCATGGCGTAGCAGGTCGTAAACCTGGTCGACGCTGATGCGCTGCCGCACCAGCTTTTTGTGAATGCTGTAGTAGCGCTTGGTGCGGCTCTCAACCTTCGCCGTGATGCCGGCTTCCTTGAGCTTGTCGCGAACGACTCCTTCCACGCGCGACAGGAAGGCCTCGCCCACCTTGCGCTGCGACTCGACCGCCTCCTTCACCTGCTCGTACGCGATGGGATCGAGGTAGCGGAATCCCAGGTCTTCCAGTTCGCCGCGAATTTTGCCCATGCCCAGCCGGTGCGCGATGGGCGCGTAGATCTCGAGCGTCTCTTTGGCGATTTTCTGCTGGCGCTCGGGCGGCAGGTGCTCGAGCGTGCGCATGTTGTGCAGGCGGTCGGCCAGCTTGATGAGCACCACTCGGATGTCGTCGACCATGGCGAGCATCATCTTGCGCAGGTTCTCGGCCTGCTGCTCTTCCTGGTGGCGAAATCAATTTTGCTGATCTTGGTGACGCCCTCGACGATGTGCGCGACCTGCTCGCCGAATTCCTTGCGGATGTCGACGATCGTGACCGAAGTGTCCTCGACCGAATCGTGCAGCAGTCCGGCCGCCACCGCGACCGGATCCATCTTCATCTCGGCCAGCACCAGCGCCACTTCCAGCGGATGGACCAGGTATGGGTTCTCCCGAGGCGCGGCTCTGGCCGGCGTGAAAGTGCAGGGAGTAGTCGTAGGCTTTCTTAACGATTTCCAGATCGTCGGTCGGCCGGTTGGCCTGCATCCTCTTCATCAGGTCGCGGAACTTCGTGACCGTGAGGACGTTGGTTGCGATCTGTTGGCGCAGCGTCGCCATGAAGGATTATAGCCGTGGGAAACCGGGTGAGGCCAGTTACGGAAGCGTGATCCCTGAAGCCCGAGCCGTTTACTGAATTATAACGGGGCCGTATGGCGCGGACACCCTTGTCCGCGAAGGCGGCGCAAGGATATGGAAGCATGGAGTTTCGCGAAGCCTTTGGGTTGCTGGCCGATCTGCCGTCGGCATCGTTGGTGCGAATCGCGATTTTTCGCCAACCATGCCAGACTCGGCGTCGGTATCTCTACGGCCGATTCTCGGACAACCCGCGTAGGCCGCACCGTCGTACAAACTTTGGTCGGGACTTGAGGGAATTTCCCTTCCCGTTTTTCGCACATCTCAATAGCGGGCGGAGGCGGGAGGGACAGGAGTGTCCTCTTTTCGTAGCATCACCTTCGCAGCCTCGGAGGGCCACTCGGCATGTCAACTCGACTCGTCATCTCATCGAGTGCCAAGACGGAATGCGATGCGCTGCGCGACGAGATTTACACTCTCGTCGTCCTTTGTTTCGTTCTGTTTTCACCCCGAAGCTGGGGTCAGGGGCCAGCTCTGTATCCCCGCGCGGGGCGATTCTGCATGGGACTTTAGCCCACCCAACGACAACGGCCAACCAGCCCCTTCTGGATACGAAGGGCGCACCGACACCCTCCACGATGACCGCCACGGGGGAGGACACGCACACCCGCGACCGCTGGCAAAAAATCGTTTCGCACTTCCAACTTGGGCAATCAAGTCAAAACCCGCCCGGACGAGGAGGGGAAGGCCGAAGGGGCTGGTGTCTTTCCATGCTCGGCTGACTACTACCGACGCACAAGCTACGCGGACCACCGCCGCAGCACATCGAGGTGCGCGCGGGACGCCGAGCACAGCGCTGTGGTTGGAGACAACGTGCATTGTTGAATGGCCCGGTCAATGCCGAGATTGATTACAGCCATACCTCATCGGGTAAAACTCCTCGCGAGAGCAACGGCGCCTTCACGACGCCAGCCGGAAGCAATATCCAGCAAGCACATTTCAATCCCCGCCGTGGTTGCCTTTAAGGCCATGGCGGCTCCGGATGTTGGAGCGTTTTCGGGTGGCGCATCCAACAAAGGGTCGCTATTCAGAAGCCGTCACGACCGGGTTGATGCTCTCCTATTGGGCCGGTGTGCTCCGCCACGGGATCGCTCAAATGAAGTGGCGCTGAGGTGAGGGTGGACCGGGGGTGGCGCAAAACAAGTGAATGTGCGCGTCGATGTCGTTTTCGATCCCCCTGGTTATACGGTGCAGCCACCGCTCGGAACCGGAAACGAAGGTCAAGGCGGTGGTAAAACCAAGGCTGAGAGAGAGTGAAGGCGCACTACTTCAACGTAACGCGCATACCTACACAGACGTGGGCAGCAATTCAAACATTGGCAATGTCTCCCATCCGACGGCTATTCGGATGTGGGACCGCCGATGGAGTTGATTTACATCCACACCCAATCGGAAAAATTAAAGATCCAGGGTTTATCGTCGGCGCGACCTCTCCTGCCGGCGCGGCAACTGGTGATTGGCGCACTGGGCTGGGCACAGGCTGGAGCGGGCAGATCAGCGGTACGCGAACGCGCACACGGGAGATGCCGGTGGTAATGAGGCTGCGAGTTGGTCCAACTACGATGTAAGCCGGTTCATCGTCACGGTGAAAGACGGCGTCGGAACCGGTTCCGGGTTTCACCAGATCAAGAATGTTGGGCGAGCAACAGGCGGCCAGTGGCTAACTACGCCGATCCCAGACACCCTAACTTTGTCGATGACGGCAGCCGGAGCACGGAGGGAACCGCATCGGAAGAATCGAAGGCTACGGTAAACGTCACCATCAATAAAAGCGACTTCGGAACATATTCGATCAGCGGGGCGTTGACCCAAGTCCGCCAACGGGAAAGCTGCACAGCTCCACCTGCATACCTAATCACGGTTGTACAGGAAGTCAGATCAGCCGCTGAGCGCAGGTGGATGTTTTCCCTGGAGGAATGGATGGGAAGTTAACCGACACCAACCAATCGCATGGGAGAGATGAACGATGAAAAAAGACGGTATAGGGACCATGCATAATGGCAAAATATATCTACAACGTGAGATGGGATCTGGCACGGTCCGGTTCCAACTGCGAGGGACTTCTCATGCGTGAGCGGAAGATTTACAGTTGTGATTCTTGTGCTCTCGTGCGGCTTGAAAGCCGAGAACCTGGAGAAAGCTCAAAAAAGAACTGGAACCAGGCCAAGTGCGGTTATCGCGGAGGCGAAGTCACTGGAGAAATCGGGACAGCTTGCAGAGCGGATCAAATACGCCAGTCGCAGGCCATGATCGAAATGAAAGATGCCAAGCGAAGCCATCAAGCGCCTGACGACGAGATTCACAAGCGGGTGAAAGATGCTTTGAGCCAATCGCGCAAACTATACGAGGCGCACAAATACAAAGAAGCCGTCGCGGCCCTGGAAGAGAGCACGAAGCTGGGCAGCTTTGAAGCGCTGCTTCCTCGAACCTGGTGCCTCGCTACTACCAACTCGGAGATCGCAACAAGGCGTTGGAAAACTTTCGATACAAGGCGATCACCGACACGCCTGACCCCAAGCAAAAATTGAAATTGGGAGAGTTGCTGACGTTGCTTACCACCGGTGAGAACGGTACCTCCTCCACTGAAGATGAGAAGAAAAAAGATCGCCGAGTTCAATCATCTAGCGCAAAAAGCCTGGGCTTCGAGTTTCGCTGGAAGATGATCAAGGCACCGAAGAAGAAACTCTTGCCTCCAGCCCTGACCCCGTTCCGCAACTAGTCTCACAAAAGTCGCCAGCAGGTAGCCTGCCGGTACCGCATGCCAGCCACTCATGGTTGTGAATCACAAAGATAAAGCACGTGCTCTGCATTGAGCAATTACCGGGAGCGCGGCTGCAAGCTCGTCCGCGGCGTACGACCATCGCGCTAACGGAAGTTGAGATCACCGACGTCCGACGGAAGCGATCCGAAGCTCTTTGCAGAAGTATCTGGAACTTTCACCGCAGGCGCTCGATGCCGATTCGGTCCGCGCGAGGATCGCGGAATTGCAGTCATTACGAGCCCTTCCCGAACAGAAGTGAAACGAAATTCATGGCTATACGGGATCGGCATACGGCTATCTGGCTGAACGGAAGTATGATCGCGTACTGGCAGCATTGACCAAAGCGAAAGAACTGGCCCCCATCTTCGCTACTTACTGGAGGCTGACTTATCTATGAAGCGATGGGAAATTCGGGGCCCGTGGCACGCGACAACTTTTCTCATTCCAGGCAACTGAGCACGGATGACGCTGCCAAGTCCGGAAACCGACCTGGCACCGACCACGCTTGACGAAAAGAAATCGAAAGCATGACGACGAAGTGAGATGCGGGAGGAGATGCTCGATCCCTTTCAACCGCGGATGAATTTGAGTTTTAACCTGACGACAACCGCAGTGCCATGCGTGGTGTCGCGCGCGTCAAGAATAAGAAACAACAGAAAGGAAAGCCTCGTGGGCGGCTTTGCCGTTCCCTATCCTTATGCGCAGCAGCAACTGGCCCGTGCAGTTGAGTTACCCCGTAAAGTCGCCTGGCGCTATTCCCGTTGTGAGCGGCGTCAACGAAGAGCTCATGGGCCTGGTCTTCCTCCAGGCGAACGACGCGGCCGGGCAGCTGTCAAATTCTGACGCGGTTGCTGCGGGTTGCCCGTGGTTTCTATGCGGAATGCGCGGACGCAAATCGGACTGCCGTAAAGGTCGAGTTAAGCCGTGATCGGGCGGCACGTTTTATCTTCCTCTTTTCTTCATACGACAAGAAAGTGCGCCTTGGCTGCGCCTTAGCAAACCGGCTGGTGAGGATGGATCAGGCGACATGACTGTCCCGGGACAAAGCGCCAGGAATTGATCTGTTTTGGTTACGGCTGTGCGATATCAAGAGAGTCGAAACCTGCTGTGAGCGGACTTCTGGGGACTGCTTCGGCCAAGCAGCAATTCGCGCTATCGCCAATGACCGCCGTCGTACGCCGTGGTGCAAGGTCCGCAGGCATCGGCGCTTCGCAAAATACCGCCACACGACTCTTATTCGTTACCCGGCTTGAAGACCCAAGCTGGGCGCTGAAAATATGACAAGCGGTGAAGTTCAAAATGGGTGTCAACATGGCCAACGACAGCCTGAATATTGCCACTAATTTGAACCCCATCGGTTCGATCCAGGCGACCATCGAGCGCCATCTCGATTGCACGAACCATTCACTCAGCGATGGCTTCGCTCAGCGAGTGAGTTTTGCCGCATGGGAGAGAACCGTTGACGACCAGCAGCATCTTCTTTCCGGTCCATCGTTCAAGACGATCCCCACTGAGCTAGTACGCAGCAGGCTTTCGGCAATCAGCGTTTTCCACCTTGTGACCCTGCCTACGGGTCGTATTTGCAGCCGAGTCGTGATCCCCGGTTCAAGGAACCCCGCAGCTTTTGCCGCAGGAGAAGGCAACATTCTTCTGCATCGTCAAAATCCTCAATTTTCCCGCAGCGTGCTCTGCTACATTGGCGACCATGGCTCTCCGATTCCTCCCGCGTTCTGGTAACTGGTCGCATCCGGCTGGATCGGTCGCGCACTCGTTTCTTCGTTAAAGACGCCCGGCGTCGAGGTCACCTGCCCTGGTGCGCGGAACCCCCACGGGCCACGCATCAGAATCCATTTGGGACCCGGCGCGGCCTCGCCTCGGAAAGCCATTTCGGGGTACGACGCAGTGTACACCCTGCTTGCGGGCGAGAGGCGTGGGCAGGCCGCTGGACGAATGCCAAGCGCGCGAAAGACTATCGCATCGCCGTGTCATATGGCGGCACCCGGCACGTTAGCTTTTGCTCACGCTGTGCAAGAGCGGCCGAGAAGCGGCCGCGCGGGTCCTGATCACATCTTACTGCTATCGAGATACTACGGCGTTGATGTCGCGGCGATGAAGTGCCGAACGAGAAGAGCGCGCCGGGCACCGGGTTTCTACCCGGCAGCTGCGCCGCGAATGGGAGGCGGCGAATCAGCCGGCCGCCGACGCCGGCATCACGCGACCGCAGAATCCGCACCGGCATCGTGCTCAGCGTCGAAGGCGGGCGCCCTGAAAGAAGATGCTGCCACCGTTTCGCATGGGCGTCGGCGAGGCGCCTGGCCGGGCGCCAGTGGATGAGCTGGATTCACATCCATGACGCGATCCGGCGCTTCATCCACCGCGTTGATGAAGGCCTGGATCTGCTGCAGGGCCCCGTGAATCGCCGTCGCCGCCCAAGCCGGTCACGAACGTCGTGAAAGCTCGCCGAACCCGGCGCGAGCGAGTTGGTGGCGCCCGCGCCATTTTTCCGGTCCCGACGCCGTTCTGCGATGTCAGAAACCGCTGCCTTCGGAAAGATGGGCAGAGTAAAGTGCCGCTGGCAAAGCCAGCGGGGTCAGAACCCGCCCGCCTGGTGACGAGCGGATATCCATTTCAATGTTCGGAATCTGCGAGGCGCTGGAAGACGTGCTGAGCGGTTGGAGAGCAGTCGTTAGCAGAGTACCCGGCCCATCGAAACGACCCCGATGAGCCGCGTCCACAACGCCATTCTGCTGTTCGTCCTTCACTCTCTGCCGCGTTCGGCCTTCGCTCTCTCGACGATTTTTCCTGGAGCTGCGCGGGGACGACGTCGTAGTGATGCATTTCCATGTTGAAGCTGCCGCGGCCCTGCGTCATCGACGTGAGATCCACGCCGTAGGTCAGCATTTCGGCCATGGGCACTTCGGCCTTCACGACCGTATTGCCAGCCCTTGTTGTCCATGCCCTGGATGCGGCCGCGGCGGCTGTTCAGGTCGCCCATGATGCGTCCGGCGAAATCGTCGGGCACCGTGATCTCGACGTGCGACATGACAGGCTCGAGCAGCGTCGGCTTAGCGACTTCCATGGCCTTCTTGAACGCGATGCGGCCGGCCATCTGGAACGACAAGTCGTTGGAATCGACGTCGTGATAGGACCCGTCGTACAGGATCACCCTGAAGTCGACGACCGGAAACCCGCCAGAGTAGCCGCGCCCCGCGGCGTCTGCGAATGCCCTTTTCGACTGCGGGAATAAAGTTCTTCGGAATGGCGCCGCCGAAGATGTCGTTGACGAACTCGAACTCGCCGCCGCGCGGCAGCGGCTCCATCTTGATCTTGCAATCGCCGTACTGGCCGTGGCCGCCGGTCTGCTTCTTGTGCCGGCCCTGACGTCGGCCTTGCCGCCGGATGGTCTCGCGATACGGCACCTTGGGCGCCTTCGAGGTTGACCTCGGTGTGATAGCGCTTCTTCAGCTTCGAGACAACCACTTCGATGTGCTGCTGCCCGGTGCCCGCGATCAGGAATTCCTTGGTCTGCGGATCGCGGAAGAAGCGCAGCATGGCGTCTTCTTCCATGAGCTTGTGGATGCCGGGCCCCAGCTTGTCCTTCGTCAGCGCGGCTCTTGGGCTCGATGCGCGAAGGTGATCGCCGGCTCGGGCAGGCTGATTCTCGGATACTGAATGGGCGCGATTCTTGTCGCCCAGGGTGTCGCCGGTAAGCGTGTCGCTGCAACTTTGCGACGGCGCCGATGTCGCCCGCGTGCAGTTCGTTGACGGGACGGTGGCTCTTGCCCTGCATCACCGGAGATGTGGGCCAGCTTCTCCTGCGAGTTACGCGGTGAAGTTCTGCACCGACGCGTCGTTCTTCAGAACTCCGCTGTACACCTTGAAGTAGGAAATGCGTCCGGCGAACGGATCGAAACAGTTTTGAAAACAAATAAAGAGAGCGCATCGCGAATCGGCTACGTGCCGCTCGGGTGACTGCCCATTGCTGCCAGCGACGCCGTGCAGCGCCGTGTGTACTCGGTTCCGGCGCGGCGTGTAGTCGACGAGGAAGTCCATCAACTTGTCGACGCCAACGTTGCCCAGACCCGGACGTAAACAGCACCGGGAAAGATCTTGTCTTCGCGGATCGCGTCGTGCAGGGCAGGAATCAGGTGCTTCTTCGGGAATGGTTCCCTTCTCGAAGAACTCTTCCATCAGCTTGTCGTCGCCCTCAGCCACGAGTTCCACCAGCTTCTCATGTGCTTCCTGCGCGGCCGCCGCAAGATCGACCAGGAATCTCGCCTTCCTTTACCCTGCCGTTTCCGCCCAGTTCGTAGCGTAGTAGGCCTTCATCTTCACCAGATCAACCACGCCGGTGGAAGCTCTTCTCCTTGCCGATAGGGAATTGCAGCGGGCACAACCGCACGCCCGAACGCAGCGTTGAGCGACTCGAGGACGCGGTCGGCATCGGCGCGATCGCGATCCAGCTGCGGCTGACGACGATGACGCGCGGCAAGTTGATATTCTTCTGCAGTAACCCCAGACGCGCTGCGTGACGACTTCCACGCCGGCCACGCCGTCGACGACAACCAGCGCCGCTTCCACGACGGGCAGCACAGTCTTGGCTTCATGCACGAACATGTTGAAGCCGGGCGTGTCGAGAGATTGATCTTGGTCTTGCCCCACTCCGCGTAGGCAATGCCGGTGCCGAAACCGACATTTTGCGGGCGATTTCTTCCTCGTCGTAGTCGGTGGTGGCGCAGTGCCGTCATCCACGCGGCCCATGCGCTGGGTCGCGCCGGCCGTGAACAGGGCAGCCGAGACGATGGAAGTTTTACCAGCATGACCGTGGCCGAACCAGCGCCACGTTGCCGGATGTTTGCTCACTTCGAAGACTTTCACGGGCTCACTCCGAGGTCAGTCGTCAGTCTTCAGTCGTCGGTCGCCAGCTCGGAAATCGGAAGAGGAGTCCGGCGAAGAGAAGATGAGGACTGCAAAGGCTGGGGCAGACATTGCCTGCCAAAACTATGGATGCTACCACGCCGAACTTGGCGTCTCAACCCAGGGGCGCTCTTTCGCGCGATGCCGCTGGCCATGATGGAACCGCACCAATCCGTTTCGGCACCTGGACCGTATCTACAAACCGAGGGCAAAAATCCCCAAAACTTCAACTCAGAGGCATACGCACAAAATGAAAAAGCTGATTCCATTCCTCTATTTCGTATTACTGAGCTTTGCACCCGTGGCGCCAGCATACGCAGCCGCACCTCCCGCAGGCCGCGCAGCAACAGAAGACCTTGTATCAACGCCTCGGCGGATACGACGCGCTGGCCGCCGTCGGCGACGACTTCCTCGGCCGATCTGGCGTCCGATCCATCAGCTCGGCCGCTTCTTCGTCGGCCTAAGCACCGACTCGAAGGTCCGGGCTCAAGCAGCAGCATCGTCGACTGCCTGCGCGTGGCGACAGCCGGTCCCTGCAAATACACCGGTCGCGCGCACGAAGGCGGGCCCACTGCGGATTGAACATCACCGAGGCCGATTGGAATCAGATGGTGGAAACTGCTCGGCGAGAGACCTTCGACAAATTCAGCGTGCCAGCAAAAGAGCGAACCGAGGTGGTCGGCGCCTGGCTTGGCAGGCCTGAAGGGCGACATCGTGGGAAGAGTAGTTCCGGGCCAGGCAGACTACGACCCGACCGCGTGTAGCAATACGTAACTGAACGGAAGCATAA
>ERZ1370068.9038-contig-7846_pt1 | contig 28271 bp, 51 predicted proteins | sample MGYA00561227_ERZ1370068 | MGnify/ENA primary metagenome ERZ1370068 (study PRJEB38410, sample SAMEA6850437) | metagenome | study: Metagenomic assessment of the ecological functions of the soil: analysis of the soil microbiota associated with the...
AGTTACGTGGCCGTTGAGTCCGGGCCAGGGTCTCGTCTCTTGATTCGACCCTCCTCCAACCTTTTGCACAAACGAGGGAGGTTTGATTTCGGTCAGTCCCATTTTTACCACGTCTCGAAGGGAAAGACCGCGAGCGTCTAGAGACTCGAATCCATTCGAAAGATTCAACCGCCTTGTGCCACTGCCAGGAAAATCCTCCGGGAATCTCAAAATCAAGGGTTCCGCCTTCTTTTTGCCTAGGAAATAACTCAAGATCGAAAAATGATAATGGTTATAAAGGCGCGCAGGAAGCCTGGGGAATCTCTCCTTTAGAAAACGGAGGTCTTGCAGGCTTAGATTGTTTTAGTTGCGCGAGGCGTTTAATCTGCGCGGGGGAGACGAGACCCAAGTAGGCGGGCCAGGCCAACTTTCGGTCAGTCTCAAGCCCTCTCTCCTTTGGCGAGTTTCATAGGATTGCCCGAAGGGCACGGGCGTCTGGGACGACACGGGCCTGTTTCAGTCCCTTCACGTCCACAGTGTCCAAGAGATCTCCGCCTCGTCCCGGAAGCGCACAGCCCAAGACCTCGGGATGATAGTGAAGATAAACCACTTTGGATCAGATTCCCAAAACTTGAGACAGATTCAGAAGCGTGGCATCGTCTTCGAAATAGCCTACCTGGCTTTCTATAAAGATCCACCCACACCCGGGTGATCCTCGAGGCGACGGGCGACTTTCAATTTGTCGAGAGTGGGATTGGTCTCATCCTCAGGGCAAAGATTCGTTCCCCCACATTCAGCGTCAAGGCCTCTTCTGATTTGGGAAGGAGAAACTAATCGAAGCGCCTGTCTTCCCGAGTTCGGGGAAAGAATCGGTGGGTTCGGGGCCGTGAAGGCGTCGGAGTAAACGAGCGCCATCGAGGGAAGGAAGGGCCTGCTTATGATCCACAGGGTCTCCGGATCGATCCGGCGCGAGTCGTCGGAAAGATTCAAAAGATTCAAAATCGTTTGCTCATGAAGCCCGCTTTTCCGAGATACCTCGGTGCTCGAACGCCCTCCATAGCTCGGCTGATAACGCGCTTTCCTTATCCACCTCGCCGAAACGAAGGGACTGAGATGAGAAAGTGGATCCCGGCCTTCTGAAACAGATCCATCCATTCGTTTAAATTGTCAATCCGCACCGGCACTCGGTTGCTCTCACGCAAAAACCAAGAAGAGTGTCATGAAAGCCCAGTCGTTTGGAAAGCTCCGAGGCAGAAGGAAGACCCTGCAAACTTTTTCGAATTCGAATAAAATCCTACCGATCGAATGCGGTTCTTGCTCATAAAGAGAGAGCTGCTCCCGGGATCCTCATGGGAATCGATATAGATCGCCTTTCCGGGAAAAACAGCCTTTCAAGCGCGGGAATCAGTTTGCGATAAAAGGTGAAATTGTTGGCCGAATCAGATCGGAAGGAGAAATCCTCAACAAACGGGAGAAGGCCGCGAGAGGGTTCTAAGCTGGCCCTGTTATCTTCCAGCAAATCGTAGAAGCTCCTGGCGACCGGCCCGATCGGCAAGTTCCGGTCTAACCATATATTGAAAGCGGGATTTTTTCGGGCGGCGAAGAGAAGCCAACCGACCGTTTTTCGACCTGGGGGCTTTCTCATGGAACGAACGGAGACGCCTTACATCCACGGCATCCTCGATGAAGATCGATACGAGAGGTGTCCCACCGCTGGAGAAATTTCTGAAAACGGGACCGGTTCGCGCTTTCAATTAACTCGCCATGTAAATCCACTCGATAAATTTTTGCAAGGCCCCGCAAAACTTCGAAGCTCGGTCCCCGGGCGGCCCCCTTTCGTACCGACTCAAGGTTCCGGGCGTCAGGCGGATCCCTTCTTCGTCGAGACGTTCACAGATCTTCCAAGCTGAAGAAAGGCCCGAGGCCTTCCGAAGGCGGGAAAGAAATGGTTGACTGCCTTCGACGTGGGAGGGCGGTCTCCACGCCGTATAGAAATGAATCCTCTGAATTTCGAGGCGAATAAAGCGATTCCTTTCGCGATCCAGCTTTGCAAAACCGGCTTCCTCAATTCTCTCCGATCTGATCCTTCCCTGATTTTCAAAAACCACGTCATACATTTCCGTCGGAGAAATGCACCCGGATTTCCCTTAAGTGGGGATGGTTTTCCAACATCTTCGGGATCTGAGACGAGCGAGAGGGAGGTTGTCGAAGGGAACCTCCAAAAGGAGGCAACGCCGATGGGAAGGGAGCTCCTTCAGGAGAGCGATCAAAAGCGGAACCAAGGCTTCTTCGGTCGAGTGGGACGGCCATGGAGGCGGCGCTCGATCCGAGGGAGGCTGGGAGTTGGGTCGGTCTTCGCGGGGAACTCCCATCATAAAAGCGTTCGAGAGGGCACATCCTTTCTGCGAAGTCCCTCGACTCGGATCCGCCTTCCACCGCCCATTGGGGTTGCAGGAATGAAGCGAGGATCGCGAATCTACGAGAGAAGGCCGCCTGCGAAGACAAGCTCAAATCCAATCCCCTCTCGAGAGCATGATCCTCGGCGCATTGCATGCACGTGAGGCCCAACCGCCCGAGCGCCAGATTGGTCGCTTCAGCCTAAAGCAGTTGTTCGGCGAGGGTCCCTTCTGGCGTGGCGCAAGACCGAAAAAGGTGTGCCGACTGATGCCCCGCCACCATTGCACTGCTCTGGAAGGCGTGTTGTAAAATTATATTTTCTTCTCGCGCGAGATGTCCGGCACCTTCAAGATTCCGAAGGTGAGGAAAGAGTGGAGCAGGCCTTCCCGCCAACCGCCGGGACCGGACCAAGACCAGAGATTAGATTTATTTCTGGTAGCGCGTTCTGCGTGGCTGCCCCCAAACGGAGGGCAACCACCCAGGGTCGCCCCTACAGACAATAATGTCCGATCTGTAAATCTCGTGCGGTCACCTCGACACCCTAAACCCATCAAGACCGATGCGATGCGAACGGACGTCCGCTAATAAGGCGTGGCGGTCGCCCCTACAAACGAGGACATGACGCCCATTCTCCCTAACCGATACGCAGTAAACCTCCGCCGCCATCGCGGCGAGCGTGGTCGGGTTTGTCGCCTCGTCGACAAAATACCGGTCACCAACCCATCCACCCGAGATTGCAGGGACGTGGCTGGAAGCGAATCGACGAGCGACCGCCTGCAAGGATCGAAATCGGGGCGAGAAACGGGCATCATAAATTAGAAATTTACAGAGAGAGACTTCTATCGCAGAGGGTTAAAAGGGGGAGTTGCTAAGGTGGCTTTAAAAAAACGCCCCCAAAGTTGCTAGATTTTACTTAGGCGAAAAGGCGGCCCAGAGGGTTCCCAATACCCGGTGTTCTTTTCGTAATATTTTCCCAAGGTTTCAGGCTTTTGGAGTTCCGATCCCTCTCCAAGGCCTAGTCCCTCACCATCACCAGGGAAGCTCGCATGGAGGGGTCGCTTCCATCAGGGGCATCCCTTTTCACTTCGTAGGGTGCCCGGGCCTTCACCTCTCACGGCCAGGCGCACATAGTAGCGCCGATCCTTACCGTATTTCATGATCAAGGTCTCGGCGCGGATGCCGCCCAGCTCCCCCAAGGATTCGATCATGGGGCCACCTTCTTTTCGTCTTGGGTCTCGGCGATGGTTTTTTCAAAAAGGTCGTTCCGCATCTTCGCGGTGGTGCCGACCCAAAAATCTCGAGAAGTCCTACCTTCAAATCAACGAGCCGGTTCCGCTTGGGCATAGGATTCCGTATCTAAGTGAATCCTCGACTCCAAGGCCTCCGCCGAACGAAGACAGACCTCGGGAAGGAGAGGCAGAAAAGCTCTTCAGAATCGTTTCGGTTTTTTGAGGAGGCAAGGCCACGATCCTCGAAATCTGGATCTTCACCGGATCGGAAAATCCGGAGCCGCCCACCCTGCCGCAAGTCTTGCCAGGTCTTCGGAAGTGAGGAGGGATTTGATTTCGTTTCTCTCGAAAATTTCCGATGGGATCGTCTTTCAGGGGTTTGGAAGGGTCCGGTAAAAGCTGGTCGAAGAAAAAACTTGATCCCCGAAAGGGGGCTCGATGACACCTGGGCTTTTTCAGCAGGCCTCAAAAATCGCGGGCGAATTCCCCCGATACTCTTCTGCTCGCCCTCCCCTTTCACCAAACCGTGCTCCTTCCCAGCAATTCAAAGCGAACGCCGCTTTGAACCAAAGGATGCCCAAGCGGTGTAGGCGGGAAGGTCTTTGAGAACACGAGCACTTTTTTTCCCCGTTTGAGAAAAAGAAGGTTGTTTCGAAAGAGTTTTTGATCGAGGAGCTGAATCTGGGAAGGGGCGCCTTTCGGGCGATTTCTTCCCGGGCTTCCAAGCTGACGATCCACCAGTCTTCCCGATCTTTCCAGTTTTTTAACTCTTGACCGTTCCCAGGACGATGAGGGGGCTGGCTTCCGTCATTTCTCCGTAGGTCACCGCCTCTTCGGAGGAAGGGGAAGAAGAAGGAAGCAGGCGGGGAGTCTCCGGCAGGAAATCAGGTAAGGATAAAAAAGGAATGCCAGGCGAAGCTCAAGAAAGCGCATAGACCCATTATAAGGTTTCCCGAAAAAAAGAGAAAGAATCAAATAAAAAGGCAGGTCAGAAAATCCAGACCTGCCTTTGGGGATCTATTACGAAACGATTTATTCGCTTCTTCGTCGCCGTAGCAGCCAAGACGATGAGCGAGGCCAGCAGAACAAGAAGGCTCCGATCATCGAGGGTTGGGCCCCTTGCGGAACGAAGGCGCAACCACCGTTTGGGGGCGGAGGAGAAGGAGGCGGTGGGGGATCCAACGCCGCTTCGCCGTTAAGGTCACATTCGCCGGTCCGTTGGAGGCGTTGCTCAAGATCGTCACCGCTCCCGTGAGGTTCCCCGGCATTGACCGCGATGGTCTCAACGCTTAACTCGTAAGTGCCGTTCGGGGCGAGGGTCACGCCGGTGCATGCATCAGAGCTCACCGAGAAGCTGTTGAGTTCGCTCCGTGGTGGACACATTGGCGATCTGCAAGGGGATCGTTCCACCATTTGTCACGGTCACCGTTTGGGCTTGCCGAAGACGCCCACCACCTGCCCCGTGAAGGCGAGGCTCGTGGATTGGCATTCAGGGTCGCCGTACCCATGGCGCCGCGCCGGTGCCCGACAAGGTGGCAAAATTGGGGTACTCGGATTGTTATTGCCAATGAGCCTGCTGGCGCGTTTCTCACGCCCACCGCCGTCGGGTACGAAAAACGCCGCTCAGCTTACAGGTGCCAGCAGGGGCACCGGGGTGAGGGAACAGGTATCGGCGATGAGAATGAAATCACCCTCATTGGGGCCTACGATTGAAACACTGTCTACCGTCACCGTCTCGCTCGTCGAATTGGTAAGGGTGACCGATTGAAAGGCACTGATGGTTCCGATGGCCTGGGAGCCGAAAGTCAAAAACTCGGCAGTGTTCCGGATTAAGACCCAGTATTTGTCCAACTCCGTCAAAGGTGAGGGTAGAAGTTCCACCGTCGGAGGAGAAAGTAATAATATCTCCCGAAACGGCGTGCCCAAGGTCTTGGGTTTGTAACCCAAGAGCACCAGACAATCTTCATGGGGATTCAGTTGCAATCCATCCGTGGCACAATCAGCTGGAAATAATAACGGTGGAAGCGTCGGAGCGCTGCCGGTCTGGGTGACCGACGGGGTATCCAGCGTAAGCGTCGAAGTCCCCGTGTTGGTCACCTGGATGACTCGAATCTGAATGGTGCTTCCGAGCAAGGCGTTTGCAAAGGGAATATCGGAAACCATCCGGCGGGTTGCTGGTAAGGATGGGGGCCTGTTTGACCCTCACCCGAGAGGTTCACCGTCTGGGTGCTTGCGGGGGTTCCACCGTCATCGTCTGTAAAGGTCAAGATGTCACTATCGGAAGAATCACCTGGTCCGGGAGGGTATATTGCATCACCACCACGCAGTGATTGCCAGGATTGAGCACAAGGCCGTTCACGCAGGTGTTAGTCAGGATCTGGAATTCCGCATTATTGGTTAAGGACGCATCGGCGCTCAAGGTGAGGGGCGTGTTTCCCGTATTTCTCAACTCCACTTGATAGGGAATGCTCCCTTGGCCAGGAGGTAAGGTGCCGAAGTCGAGAGAAGTGGGATTGGTCGTGGCAATGGGTCCGACAACCCCGGTTCCCGTCAAAGGCACTGAGTCAGGACTGCTGGTGGCATCACTCGGGATATCCAGACTGGCATTGTTGAACGTCGTAGCCGAATCAGGGCTGAATGTCACTTGCAGGGTACAGCTTCCATTCGGGGCAATCGCATGATTCGAACAAGTATCCGTGAAAGGCGTGTAACGCGCCGCATCGGTACCTATAATAGTGATGCCCCCACATTCAGGGTGGTAATCCCACTATTCGTCAGTTGGACTAATTGAGGCACGCCTCGTGCTTCCCACATTCGCATTACCGAACGCCAAGGAGGTCGGAGTCAATAACACCGCGGGTCCGACAACTCCGGTTCCCGTCGTAAGCCACCGAATCAGGGCTACTGGTGGCATCGCTCGGGATATTCAGGTTTGCACTGTTAAAGGTCGTAGCCGAATCGGGGCTGAAGGTCACTTGAAGGATACAGCTCCCGTTCGGGGCAATCGCTTGGTTCGAACAAGTATCCGTGAAAGGTGCGTAACGTGCTGCATCGGTACCTATGATAGTGATGCCCCCCACATTCAGGGTGGTCGTGCCAGTATTCGTCAATTGGACTAACTTCAGGTCATGCTCTGTATCGCCGACGGACACGTTACCGAATGCCAAGGAGGTCGGAGTCAATAAGACCGGCGGGTCCGACAACCCCGGTTCCCGTCAAAGCCACTGAATCAGGGCTGCTGGAGGCATCGCTCGGGATATTCAGGTTTGCACTGTTAAAGGTCGTGGCCGAATCGGGGCTGAAGGCCACTTGGAGGATACAGCTCCCGTTCGGCGCAATCGCTTGGTTCGAACAAGTGTCTGTGAAAGGTGCGTAACGTGCTGCATCGGTACCTATATATAGTGATGCCTCCACATTCAGGGTGGTCGTGCCAGTATTCGTCAATTGGACTAATTGAGGCAGGCTTGTCTCACCGACATTCACATTCCCGGAATGCCAAAGAGGTCGGAGTCAATAACACCGCAGGTCCAACAACTCGGTTCCCGTCAAAGCCACCGAATCAGGGCTGCTGGAGGCATCGCTCGGGATATTCAGGTTTGCACTGTTAAAGGTCGTGGCCGAATCGGGGCTGAAGGTCACTTGAAGGATACAGCTCCCGTTCGGGGCAATCGCTTGGTTCGAACAAGTATCCGTGAAAGGTGCGTAACGTGCTGCATCGGTACCTATGATAGTGATGCCCCCTACATTCAGGGTGGTCGTGCCAGTATTCGTCAATTGGACTAACTCAGGTATGCTTGTATCGCCGACGGACACGTTACCGAAACTCAAGGAGGTGGGATTTAAGAGGACAACGGGTGATATCGTCCCACCATTGCCGTTCAAGGTATATACATCTGGGGTCGAGGTGGCATCGCTAGCCACGCTTACCGTCATGCTAAGGGGGCCGGAAGTGGTAGGGCTCAATGTCGCCGAAATGGTGCAATTCCCACCCACGGCAATCGCGGCACCTGTGCAAGTGTCGGTGACGATAAAGTCACCGGGGTTTGAGCCACCCAAGGTCAAGGCGCCGATATTCAATGTCGTGGTACCTGTGTTCACTAACTCGATGAGTTGGGGGACTCCTGTGTTTCCTACATCGACAGACCCAAGGTTAAGGGGAGAAGCGGGGTTGAAACCAACCGCAGGGCCCAGGGTTCCGGTGCCGTTGAATGTATAAACTTGAGGCGATCCCGTCGCGTCATCGGCAACCGAAATCGTCGCGCTTCGCGCTCCCACTGCTGTCGGTTTCAAGGTTGCGGAGATGGTGCAGCTCCCGCCTACAGAAACCGCAGATCCGGCGCAGGTATCCGAAAAACGAAATCCCCTGGATTCGTTCCACCCGGAGTGAGGGTCGTAATGTTTAATGAAGAGTTCCCAGTGTTCGTTAATCGAACATTTTGAGGAATGCCGCTATTACCGACTCCTACCGAGCCTAAGTTAAGAGGAGAGGCAGGGCTAAAGGTGACAGCGGGGCCAACCGTTCCAGTGCCGTTAAAGGTATAGATTTGCGGCGTCCCTGTCGCGTCATCGGCGACAGAAATCGTCGCGCGCTTCGCGCTCCCGCCGCAGTAGGTCTAAAAGTCGCGGAAATGATACAGCTGCCACCCGTGACAATCGCGCCGGCAGAGCAATTATTAGAAAAAACGAAATCTCCTGGATTGGTACCACCCGTAGTGAGTGTAGTGATGTTTAAGGGAGAAGTTCCGGTATTCGTTAATCGCACGTTTTGAGGAACTCCAGTGCTCCCTACTGATAACGAGCCCAAATTAAGAGGACTGGCGGGATTAAAGCTGACCACAGGTCCCACTGCACCCGTTCCCGTGAGAGTGTAACGGAAACGCCCAACGGGTGCGCCGGGAAAATCGTTGGCGGCGTCGGTGAGCATATCGAGCGTCGCGTTATGAGCCCCGCGCTGGTGGGATGAAAAGTGACCATGACAAAACAAAATTGACATTCGCAGCGAGGATATTCGCAACGGGAATGGTTTGCCCTGTGCAACTATCCGAAATGCTATAATTGGTGGTATCGGAAAGGGCGGTGGTGATCGTTCCTATTGTGTTTGTAGCGCTCGTATTCTTGAGGTGAGCGAAAAGAGGGGTGGAATTTGTACCCACGGCCACCGTTCCGAATGGCAAGGTGCCGTTGATGGGATTCACGACTCCGTTTCCACCAGCCGCTTGAGCTGAGGGGGGATCCGATCGTTGTGATTAATTAGGAATAAAAACGCCAAGACGGGCAGAAAAACGGAAAGAATACGCCTCATAACTCACACCCCTTTTTCGAAGCGATGACCTTGGGTTTGAGGCCGTTTTCGGAGGAAAACATCCCCAAGCCAAAAGCCAGCCTGAAAAGGCCTTTTTGGTACGGTGAAAAACTAATTTTTGAAGGTTGAAAAACTGAGTCCTCTAAAACCCTGTCGAGAATGGATCAGGTAGCAGAAAATTCCTCTCGCATTCACCTAACTCATCCCTGCCTAAAATTTTAGGCTGTGCAGAAGTATCACTAGTGTTTTGGAATGTCTATAAAAAATGATGTGTGGATAATTATTTTTGCCTGTTGATAACAAAATTGCCCTGTGAATATCAAAATTCTAAAGGCTTGGACACTCTCCTCCATACAAAATCTCATACGAAAGAATAAGTGATTCCAAATTTTACCGGTTTACGATTGCGACTTTCCCGTGTTTCCAACGCAGACCTCTCCACAGAATGAGCCCGAAGAGTAAAATGAGATTTAAAAGAGAGGCGAAGACGCCAAACCCTCTCGGTTCCTCTCTACCAGCGAACAGCCCGCCCCTTCGGCAATAAAGGAAGTCGGCGCGGCCACCGGCACGGGGACACCGCCAGCAAGCGAAAAATAATAGGTAAAAAAATTTCCCAATTTCGGATAGGATAAGGGTCAAGCTAATGAAAGTATTGAGGATATTAGAGCAGTTTTAGGGTAACTCGTTGAAACGCAATGTGTTTTCTATAGAGAACAATAACTGATAGAATCCTTAATAAGCCCTTACATTCACCAGTCACGGACCTAACTTTCGAAAGGCCCATGAGGAGCCCGTGCCGACCGTTTACGATTACACCGATTATCGTAGTTTTCTCAAAGAGCGGTTCCTCTACCTTAAAAAGAAGAACCCTCTTTTTTTCTTATCGGTCTTTCAACCGATTGGCCGGAGTTAAATCTTCCGGCTTCTTAAAACTTGTTGATCGACGCAAAAAGAAACCTGGCGGACGACGGCATCGGAATGATCGCCCGCGGCTTCCGTCTCAATGAGGCAGAACGGCGTTATTTCGAGCTTCTCGTGAAATTCAATCAGGCGACCAACCATGAGGAAAAAGACCGCTATTTTCAACAGCTCTCCCAAAATAAAAAAATTCTTGAAGGCCAAACCGCTCACGGCGGCCCAATACAATCTCTTCTCCCATTGGTACTATGTGGCGATCCTCGAAATGATTCGGATTGATACCCCCGAGATCAAAAACCTGTTGTGGTTGAAGAACAACCTCAATCCTCCCGTTTCCCCCAAGCTGATCAAACGGGCCGTGGCCGAACTTAAGGTGTTGGACCTCTTGGAAGAGAAGAAAAACGGCGATCTCATGCGACGCGACGCGATGCTCGCGACGGAAGACAAGGGTTCACTCCGTTGCCGTCGCCAATTTTCACGTTCAAATGAGCAAGATGGCGGCCCGGGCCGTGATGAAAGAAAACGCCTCGGACCGCGAATTTTCCGCGTTGACGATCGTCGCCGGCAAAAGGACCTTTCAAAAGGCTAAACAAGAGATCCAGAGTTTTCGAAAAACTCCATTCCATCTTGGAGCAAGAGGAAGACAAATCCGATTCCTTTGTGGCGCACATTAATTTTCAACTTTTCAAATTGAGCAAGGAGTTAGGCCGTAAATGAAAAAAGTTTTTCCGTTCACTCATTTTTTGGGAATCTTAGGAAGTTTCGTTTCCGGCTGCATGAGCCCAGGAATCGAGGTGGGAAACCCCGATCTTGACGGGAAATCGGTCACCGTGAAGGCGCAAGGTTCCGAAACCCTTTATAACATTGAGTTCATAGTAGACCCCCATGCGAGCGTCTCGCGGATCTCAGGGAACCTCATCGAGACCGTGTCGGTCGTTTACGAATACGGTTTCCCTCAGCTGAGCGTGCAAGCCACTTTTTCGGATCAATCCCAGGTCGAGGTGCTTCTCACGGTGAGCAAGGAGGGTGAATTCATCGATGTCGTTTTAAAGATCAACGGCCAAACCATCCCCTCCGTCATCCAATCTCAAGGCTCCTCCTCGGCGACGGGGGAAGGGGCCGCTTGCCTTTCCGAAACCAACAATGGCGCCCTCCAAATCAGTGAGGCCCTTTGCGCGCAGATCGTCACTTGTTTGAGTGAGGTGACCTGCATCGATTGTCAATCGGCCGTGCTTCAATTGGCCGATCTCGGATTTGATTTCGGGGGCGATTCCGGCCAAACGTTGGGCGATCTCGAGCAGCAAATCGATAATGGCCAATGGGAGGCGGATCCGACGGCGCTTGGTCAATGTTTAAACGATATCCCCTTGGTGCCTTGCTATTCCGTCGCCGCGTCGGTGGCGATCGGACCTCCGGCCAACTGCGACAACCTCCGCCAGATGATCCCCAAACCTTCCTGCAGCCCGCGGAGTCTTAAAACCAAAAACAACCCCTCAGGTGGAAATGAAAATGGCAACGGCAATGGAAGCGGGACTGGAAATGCCAATGGAAGCGGGAATGCAAACGGCAATGGGAATGGAAACGGGAATGCGAATGTAAACGGCAACGGGAATGGAAATGCAAACGGCCTTGGGAAGGGCAACGGCAAAGCCCTGGCCAAGGGACAATCAAAATCTTAAGAATCAAACGGAAGAAGTGGGAATCAACAATACGGTTTTTTGTCGTCCCCGCCGCAAGAACCGGTCTTCAAGCGGGGACCCAGGGACCTGGATTCCCGCTCAATGAGTTTCATTTGGGGCGGGAATGACACAATGAATTTAAGTCAGTCGGTTCTTTTACCGGCTTTCAACCTTTCTTCATCGAATCAATCAGAATGCGGGCGTTGACTCAAATCGGGGACTGGCTGAACCATTCCCCCGCACCCCATCGTGCAACCCAAACGCGGAATGAATCCGTCGTTTCGGTTGGAACCCATCAGCCCTTTTTCATGGAATCGATCAATATGCGGGCTACCTCGGGTCTTGAAAACTCTTGGGGGAAGTTCGCCCTTGGAGAGCATTTCACGTACCTTGGTTCCCGAAAGGATGACCCGTTTTTCCGGCCCATGGGGGCAGGTCTTGTTGGAGGCCATCTCTTCGCAGGCATGGCAGAAAAAGGTGTGGTCGAAGAACAGGGTGTGATGCCGATTTCATCGGGTTTGAATTCATCGAAGATGAAATGGGCGTCGAAGGTGCCGTAATAATTACCCACGCCCGCGTGATCGCGGCCGACGATGAAGTGGGTGCAGCCGTAATTCTTACGGATAAGGGCGTGAAAGATGGCCTCGCGGGGGCCCGCGTAGCGCATGGCGGCAGGATTCACGGCGAGAAGCACCCGGTCTTTCGGGTAATAGTTTTCCATCAGCACTTCATAGCATTTCATTCGCACATTGGCCGGGATGTCATCTCCCTTGGTCTCGCCGACGAGGGGGGTGGATCAACAGGCCGTCGCAGATCTCAAGCGCGGATTTGGTGAGATACTCATGGGCCCGATGAATGGGATTGCGGGTTTGAAAGCCCACCACCCGTTTCCACTTTTTCTCTTTAAAGATTCCCCGAAGCGCGGCTGGATCGCTTTCGGTAATCGAGGAAATCATTGTATTTCACCCGATTGACGACCGAGACCTTCCCGCGAGATAAAACCTCGCCTTGGGCCATGATCGCCGCCACACCGGGGTGGGCGGTTTCTTTTCGTCTTGTAAACCTTCCCGCTTCTTTTTCTTTTATTCGGTTTGAATTTTCTTCGAGGCTCAAGACGGCGAGGGGCTCTCCCGCCTCGGAGAAAAGAGCGATCTCCTTGCCGATCTCATATTTTTCCGACTCCCCTTCCTTCACCGCCAGGGTGATCGGAATCGTCCAGGGAAGACCGTTATTGAGTCGCATGAATTCGACCACCGATTCGTAATCCATCTTCCCCATGAATCCTTCGAGAGGGGATAAGGGTCCCCGCAGGCAATCATATCCAGATCGCTCATCTCGCGGTTGTTCAAGGTGATCTTGGGAAGGGTATTGATTCGAGCGAGGATCTTTTCACGATCCGCCGGATTTGCGATACGGTTGATGAGGGTTCCTCCGTGGGGGGATGGATGTCATTTTTGTTTCTCCATGAGGTGAATCGGTAGGGGCGCGGGCCGTGCGCCCTACGGGTTAATCAATGCCGGGTCCTTTTACCCAAGATCTTCGGGTTTCACAAGGGTCTTTTTGCTATTCAGGGGAGATCCAGCGTTCGCCCTGAAACCCCCGTCGGATAGAACACTTATATGGATCGTTCGCGCTCCGTTTGTCCGGACGGAATGAATCCGATCCGGCCAATACTCGCCTCACCATTTGAGTGGGGTGAGTATTATAGTTCTCTTTAAAAGGGAAGTGCCGCCTGCAATCGCGGGCACGATCGACAATTCATCCCCATCCTTCAACGAGGTGTTGTCACTCTGAAGGAAACGAATGTCTTCTTCATTCACGTAAAATTAATGAAGCGGCGAAGGCTTCCCTTCTCGTCGTAGAGACGCTCTTTGATTCCGGGGTAACGTTTCTCCAGGTCGGCCAAGGCCTCCTTCACGCTGGTGCCGGCAACCTCCACCTCGCCCTGATTTTGGGTGAGGTTTGGAGGGGTGGGAACTCTGACTTTGATGGGCATGTTGTTTCTCCTTCCAATAAACCCCACACTCTTACTTTCCCTCTCCCTTTGAGGGAGAGGGTTGCCGCCACGTCTTTGTGGCGGATCGGGTGAGGGGGACAATTTAGATTTCTAATTTTCTTTCCACATAATCCTTCTTTTCTCCATCCCAGGCGAATTCGCTCAAAGCGACGGCTTTTCCCTTCTGCACCGAAATAACGATCCAAGAAAGCCCGGGTAGATTGGGCTCCCCCAGGGGGCGGCGAGGTAGCGGTCTTCGTCGGAGAAATAGACTTCATGATCGGGGTGGGAATGGTAAATCACCTTGAGCTCAAAGTCTTTGAGGCCGCTCTCTTCTCGACGATCTTCACCTGATCGGGATCCATATAATAAGCCGTCTTCGCCTCCCGGGGATATTTGGCCGGATCCGACTGGTGAAGCTCATCTTGGATATTTCGGATGGGGAAGATTCCGATGGCGTTCTCTTTACCCTTGGGCCTGATGATCATGCCGCAGGCCTCATTGGGATATTCACGCTCGGCGTGAAGACAGACGTTGTTTTAAAACGTATTCAGAAAAGATCACCATATTTTTCCTGTAGGGGCGGCCCTGTGTGGCCGCCCTTCCTTTGCGGACGAATGACCCAAATTCATCACACCCTGGGCAACCACACAGGGTTGCCCCTACATCACCCGTTCAATCCGGTAAAATAACGATCTCCGGAATCAGTAAAGATCGTCACCACCACTCCTCTTTGATCCGGCTTGCGATCTCCAAGGCTCCTAAAAGATTGGCGCCCGAGGAATGTCCCACAAAGATCCCCTCCTCTTTTGCAAGACGATCGGAGAGATCCCAGGCCGGCTCGGTCTCGATGGGAAGAACGCCGTCCAACTCGTCGACCTGATAAATCCCCGGCACGATCGAGGAAGCCATGTGTTTCTAAACCTTCGAGCCCATGCAGGGCGCCCGCCGGCTCCACAGCGTAGACCTGAATCTTGGGGTTGAAGCGCTTAAGCCTCCGGCTCCGTCCCCATCACCGTTCCGCTGGTGCCGATGCCGGTGACGAAATGGCTGGACGCGTTTCCCGGTTTGATTCCAGATCTCCACCGCCGTGGTATCGAAATGGGCCTGGGGATTGAAGGGATTGTTGTATTGATCGGGCATGAAATATTTTTTTCGAATTCTCCTCTTTGAGTTTTCGCGCGAGGCGGATGGCTCCGTCGGAGCCTTCCATCTCAGAAGAAAAGGTGAGATTGGCCCCAAAGGCGAGGGCCACTTCTTTGCGGCGCTCGCTCACGTTTCCCGGCACCACCAACTCCACCGAATAGCCCAAGGCGGCGCCGATCATCGCGTAAGCGATACCCGTGTTGCCACTCGTGGGATCCATGATCGTTTTATCCTTCGTCAATTCCCCCGAGCGGATCGCCTCGGTGATCATGCGGGAAGCGGGGCGGTCTTTCACCGACCCGCCGGGGTTGAAGAATTCGCACTTGGCGTAGATCTCAACCTTCTTGAATTCCTTCCCGATCTCACGGATGCGCACCAGGGGGTGCTGCCGATTTTTTCTAAAATGGAATGAATTGGCATATCAAGGGTAGGGGCGATTCATGAATCGCCCCTACAACATCATCCTTCCACCACATCCAGCTCCACCGGCTCGACCGTCAGCCCCCGGCTTTTAAAATATTCCAAGGCCTCCTCGATCTTTTCCCGCGTCGATTCGAGCTCTAAGGCAATCACACCTACTTCCTTGGTCACCGAGGCCTGGCGGATGTTGAAGCGCACCCTGAGCTTGTCGTACATGTCGCAGATGATCGCTTCTTTGGTCTGAGTTGAAGGGAAGGTGAGCCAAACTTTTCGGGTGACATTTGCTGCCATAAGACCTCTCTTCTTTCTTGTTTGTTGGGGCGACTCTCGTATTCGCCCGTCATGGTGCGTCTATCGATGGGCGATCACAAAGATCGCCTCTAAAACCCATTCTTGGCAACCTCGTCGAATTCACTGAGCTTCGCGTTAATGGTCGCCGCAGCGCCTACTTTGCCGGCGACGGCTTCCTGGGTTTTTAAGCCATTGCCGGTGATGCAGACCACGATTGATTCGTTTTTCGGGATCTTGCCCTGCTCCACCAGTTTTCTTCGCCACACCCAAGGTGACCCTCCGGCGGTTTCAGTGAAAATTCCTTCAGCGCTGGCCAGGAGCTTGATCGCATCCACAATTTCCTCATCGGAGACATCTTCGCTTGAACCGTTCGTTTCGCGGATGGATCCCAGGGCGTAAAAGCCGTCCGCCGGATTTCCGATGGCGAGTGATCTGGCAATCGTATTGGGTTTCACCGGCTTGAACAGTTCCCATCCATTTTTATAGGCGGTGGCGATCGGGGAACAACCCGTGGCCTGCGCGCCGTAGAGCTGGCAATCCGTCGAATCGATGAGCCCTAGGTTGGCAGAAATTTCGATGGCCTTGTGGGCCTCGTGAGAAGGGAGCCGCTCGCCATGGGGATCACCACGTGCTTCTCGGCACCTTCCATCCCAATTGCTCCATCACCTCGAAGAAGAGGCTCTTCGATCCTTCCGCATAATAAGGCCGAATATTAATATTCACAAAGGCCCATTTGTACTCCTGGCGGCAATCTCGCCGCAGAGGCGGTTCACTTCATCGTAGGTTCCGCGGATTCTCACCACCTTTCCCCCGAAAACGAGGGTGCCTATGACTTTACCCGACTCCAAATCATGAGGAATGAACACATAGCTCAAAACCGGCCCCCGCCGCATTGGCGGCCACCGAATTGGCGAGATTTCCCGTGGAGGCGCAGGCCACCACCTTGAAACCGAATTCGCGGGCCTCGGACAAGCGCCACCGAAACCACCCGATCTTTGAAGGAAAGGGTGGGATAGGTCACCGCGTCGTTCTTCGATGTAGAGCTCCGACACCCCGAGGGCCTTGGGCCAAGCTGATCGCCCTTCACCAGCGGCGTGAACCCCACTTGACGCCCCACGGTGGGCTCACCGTCGATAGGGAGAAGCTCCCGGTAACGCCACATGGTTTGGGCTCGGCTTTCGATCTTCTTCGCGGGAGATCGACTTCGCGATCTCGCTCATAATTGTAATCCACCTCCAGCGGCCCGAAACAAAATCTCGCACAACGTGCGTGGGGGCCACGGGAAGCCCGTGACCGCACTCGCGACATTTGAGACCTTTGACGAAAGACATTGGGGAACTCCTTGTTGTGGTACTGCGATCGTCCGCCTGAGGCGGACGCCCCTACGAATTTCCTGAAAATACTTCTCCAAACCCAAAATAGCGGCCAGCCGCATCGGGAAAGAGGGGTGACTTCACCTTCCGGCCACTTCCCAAGCGGTTTTGCGACTTGTGCGGCGCCGAAGAAAGCGACGCCCGACTCCACACCGACCATCAGCCCTTTCCTCACGCGCCAACCGCTTGAGAGTTGGAAGGGCCTCGGAGGCGGAACGTTGGAGACTTCTCATCGATGAGATCCCGATTCAATACCTCAGACGCAATGCGGCTGCTCTTTTGCCCCTCGGGTTCCCAAGAGACCGCCGGGAGAATCCACACCGATGATTTGATTTTGGGGTTCGCGGCCTTCAAGGCCTTTCCGATCCCCGTGATCGTTCCGCCGCTTCCCATGCCTGCCACAAAGGCGTCGATCTCGCCCGCCGGGATTTCATTCAAGATTTCTTTGCCGTCGTCGCCCGGTGGACCTCCGGATTTACCTGATTTTGAAATTGCTTGGGGCTGAAGCTTTGGGGATCTCGGCGGCAACTTCCTCGGAACGGGCAACGGCCCCCGTCATCCCCTCCTCCGCCGGGGTCGTAAATCAATTCCGCCCCATAGGCCGAAAGCAGGTTGTGATATTCGCGGCTGTAATTCTCGGGCATCACGAGCGAGGAGTCGGTATTTTTTGACCGCACAGACGATGGCGAGGCCGATCGCCGTATTTCCCGTGGTGGCCTCCACAACCGTGGTGTTGGCTTCAAGAGGCCTTCGGCCTCGGCCTTCGATCATCCCCACGGCGATGCGGTCTTTGACCGACATTCCCGGATTGAAAATTCAATCTTCGCGAAGATCGAAGCCGATCCTCCGCGGGCACACTCTTCGCCCTAGCCTCAGTAAAGGTGCAACCGATGCTTTCCAGAAGGTTCGATAAGGGCAAATTAGGATCTCGGCAGATCATGGAGTTCTTTCACATCCGCGGGCAACCGCCCGTCGCCCCTACAAGGGCAAATAAAAAACCTCTTCTTGTGCGACGTAGGCAGAAACACCATCGAACAAGAAGAGGTTTGTTAGGTTCTCTCCTTATCTACCCTTGCCTGCCAAAGCATTAGTGGCGGGCCAGGAGTGGAGTTAGCACCGTGTCCGCCACAAAAGCGTTGGCAGAGGGTTGCTGTGGGGTCATCGGGCCATTCCTCACCCACTCTGGATAAGACGCCCTCTTTAAAGAGGAACGTTCTATTTATCGGAGAAAAGCCCCTTGTCAAGAAGGGAGCCCTTGAGGCGGAGGGCCTGGGAATGACCTCTCCTTAAGGGCCCCCATCCGTTAAAAGATACGAAATGGACGCGGATCAACTTCAAAAAGCCATCCATGCCTCTTTGACGAGGCCAATGCCCAAGATCCAAAAAAGAAATTTGTGGAAGGACTAGAATACCCCTACGAATTGCTTTACCCCCGCTGGATGGTCGAATGGGTGAATAAGCTTGAACCCAAGGCCTCACAAGCTGCTCCGGCTGGCCGCCCACTGCCAACATTTGTGCCGATGGATGATTCCAAGAACGGATTTCGAGACGGGAAGAATCGGGTACCTAAAATGGAGAAAGCGCCTCTATCAATTTCACTCCGAAAAGGCGGGGAGATCCTCAGCCGTTTAGGTCTTCCCTGCCGAGATCATTGGGAAGGTACAAGACATCAACCTCAAGAAAAATATGAAGGATCCCGACACCCAACTGGTTGAAGACGCCCTTTGCCTCGTGTTTCTACAGTATCAGTTTCATGACTTCTTAAAAACGGCTCCTGAAAAGATGCCCGGACATCATCAAAAAGACCTGGGCCAAGATGAGGCGCCCGGGCGCGGGAGGCCGCACTCCACATCCCCTTCTCCCCGGGAGGATTTCACATTGATCAAACAGGCGCTGGCGGGTTAAACTATCTCATTATCAAAATTGTATTCCTAATCAAAGCCGGGGGCCATCCTTCCGAAGAGGGTGTGGGCTGGGTGTGATCCTTGAGCCCGTGGGTCTATAAGTTGAACTATGCTCATCGATAATCGCTTGGCCATCGTCATCCTCGGCATCCTCCTTAAGCGGCGCGGTCAATCTCAGTTTGATCAGCGCTCAGGCCTTTTTGCTCAGCAACACCCAGCCGATCTACACTATTTACATTGCGCTCGTTGCAAACCTTGTCTTTTCCGCCTTCTTAAATAAATTCAATCTGAGAAAACTGAAATTCGCCTATTTTTCGGGGGCGTGCATACTCGCTCTATGGGTTATTTACTTTCTTTCTTACCTTTCATTTTTTCACCCAATTCGTGCAGGCCCCTTGTGGCTCTTACTGGCCACCTTGGGAAACAGGTTCTTTCTTTGGATGATAGGAGAATTGGCCATCAAGCACCTCGACCCCGCCCGGGCCCAACTTCTTCAGTTATCTGACGATGTCGGACGAGATCGGCACCATTCTTGCCGTCATTTTTCTCAAAACCGTGGGGGCAATGCTCAACCCCGATCAAACCCTCTATGGAGCGTCCATTTTGTTTATGGCGGCATGGGCTTCATCGCTTTGCAATTCTTTTCAAAAAGAAATCTTGAAATTCACTTCACCAAGAAAACGATCGACCCTCCCCATATTGAAAAGAGCCTTTTTCGAACCTTCCTGGTGACCTTTATACTTCTATCCGTAGGCTTGGCGTCTATTCAAGCTGACGGAAGATTATCTGATCAAAGTTGTATTGAAAGAAAATCTGGGCTCCTTTGAATCGATCCTGAAACATGACGGCAAATTACATGATCATCGCTAGTGTGCTCACGATTTCCATCAGCATCGCTGTAGGGCGTTTCATCGAACAGATGCGACTTTCTCCCATTCGATTGATGTATTTTCAAACCTTCAGTCTTGGCTTAATGGCGACCCTTGCTTTTTTCTTCCCCTTTTTCTATCTCTTACTCGGTTTTGAAGTCATTCGGCGCGTGGTTCAAAATTGTTTTTACTCACCCGCCAACCAGATGATCCTTTCTTCATTCATCGGCGAGTTCCGGAACCGTCTGCGCTCACTCTATAACCTCTATTATTACACGGCGGTGGGGATCGTTCTTTCCCTAGTTTTTCCTACACTCAAACGTTCACCTATCCTCAGCAACTGAAACTTCTTTTGGGGATGATCATTGTTTCTTTGGCTTTTGCCCTGGCCATGATCCCGAAACTGGGGCGATCCTTCTCGAAGACGATGTACGCCTTCATCCATTCAGGCCACAAAACAGCCTCGATCACCGCCGTAAATGTCCCTCTCTTTTCTAAAGCCGAAGGGTTACGGAGATGAAATGAACAAGCTGCTATCCCTCTCACCCAAGAAACTGCTTCGAAAAACCATTATCGTGAGCTTGGGCTACGAAAGGCAAAACGCCTCCTTGGAGACCGTGATGAACGAATTCCAATCCGATAAGGAAGAGATCCAGCTCGCCGTGCTCGACGCCCTGAAAGTGGCCCATCAATACAAGGCCACCCAGTTCATGGTAAAGATTATCATGGCCCAAGAAAGGTCGAAAAGTCTCAGGGTGCGCATGAACGCGACCCGCATCGTGGCCGGTATTTATGGGCGACGGGCCATTCCCTTTCTCTTAAACGGGCTGGAAGACCCAGATCCACGCATCGTTGCAAATACCCTGGAGACCTTGAGCATCTACAAAGACAAGGCCTTGCTTCCCTATTTCATGAAATTCCTCCCAGTCCGAAAATTATCGGGTGCGGGCCAATGCTTTGATGGGGCTCTCCTGTTTCAGGAAGACAAGAGAACAATACCGGCAAACGATAACAAGGGGCCCTCACCGGCCAGGACCTGCCGATGATTTCGTCGGTGCTCTATGTGATCGGGCAGATGAAAGATTCCCATTTCAAAAAGGAGCTGGAGAGTCTAAAAATTCATCGTTGGGTAAGGAGGCTCAAATCAAGGCGAGCCTTTCTTGGGCCTTTTATGCGGCTTTCCGACCGGAAAGGATTTGAATTGATGGACGAGTTATTTTCGCTTCCTTACCAAGAGGGGCAACCGCTTCCTTCTCTTCATTTTCTCTCCCAGCTGGAACCGAGAGGCCCGCTTCGATCTGATTCAATATTTGGTAAGGAAGCATCAAAACGAGCCCGAGATACTGGCCAATGTGGGGAACCATCTCCGGAATTCCATTTTCGATTTTCATGAGGAGATCGAATATCTCCACCTGCTTTCTCTCACCTCTTGACCGCCCTTATCGGACCTATATGACCTAGAGGACCTATTTTTAGAAAGGAGCTCTTTTTAATGTCTTCGCAAATCAAAAGCAAAAACATCACCTGGCATCACGGGAAACTCACCTCCGAGGAGCGGCAGGAAAACTGGGCCAAAAAGGAGCCGTCGTTTGGTTCACGGGCCTTTCCGCTCTCCGGTAAATCCACCGTCGCCCGCGAAGTGGAGTTGGCCCTGATTGAAAACAATATCAACGCCTATGTGCTGGACGGCGATAATATCCGCCACGGTCTCACGCCAACCTCGGCTTCTCGCCGGACGACCGAAAAGAAAACATCCGCCGAATCGGCGAAGTGGCCAAGCTCTTTGCTGAGGCGAACGTGGTGGCCATGACCGCCTTCATCTCACCCTTACCGGGCCGACCGCGATCTCGCCCGAAAGCTGGTTCCACCCGGCCAATTTTTCGAGGTCTTCTGCGACGCCTCCGTGGAGGAATGCGAGAAACGGGATCCCAAGGGCCTCTATAAAAAGGCCCGTGCCGGAGAAATCCTCGAGTTTACAGGCATCTCCGCCCCTATGAAGCCCCGGAAAACCGGAATTGGTCTTAAAGACCGCCCAAGAGAGCCTGGAAGAATCTACCCGCCGGGTTTTGAATTTGTTGCAAGAGAAGGGTATTAGAGTAGCTTGTAGGGGCATGGCGGTGACATGCTCCCTCGAGAGAGGGCGCGTCACCGCCGCGCCCCTACAAACCCATGAACCCTATTAACCCAACCCTCATCGCCGAACTGGAGAAGATCCAAGATCCCCAAGCCCTCATGAAGGAGATCTTCAACCGCTTCGGCTCCCGCGCAGCCATCGGCACGAGCGGGCAGCTCACCGGCTGTGTGATGATCGACATGGCTTGCCACGCCGGGGTGAGGCCCCGCATCTTCACGATCGACACCTTGAGGCTTTTTCCCGAGACCTATCAGCTCTTCGGAGAGATCGAGAAAAAGTATGGCGTGAAGGTGGAGAAAATCCAGCCCGATCCTGAGAAAATCCAAAAGATGGTCGCCGAACACGGGGAATATCTTTTTTCGACAGCAAACCGAAACAGGAGTTTTGCTGCCACTTGAGAAAGGTCGAACCCAACGACCGGGTGCTCGAAACCTTAGACGTGTGGCTCACCGGGCTCAGGGCAGATCAATCCAAAGCCCGGGCCCAGACGCCGCGCTTCGAAATCATTCAACACGGGAAGGACAAACGGCCGATTCTAAAAGTCGCCCCCTTGGTGAACTGGACGGAGAAAGAACTGTGGGATTACATGAAGGCGGGCGGGGTGCCCGTTCACTCCCTTCTCTCCTTGAACCAAAACGGTTGGTATTATGAATCCCTCGGCTGCATTCTCTGCACCACTCCCATCGGGCCGAATGAACCTCGGCGGGCAGGACGATGGCGCTGGTTCAATTCACAAAATCCGGAAGATGAAGATAAGGAATGCGGCCTTCATGATCGTAAAATAAAAGATGAGGTGTAGGGGCGAACCTTGCCTGCACTGCCCTGAAAGGGCATGCCCAGCATGGGTATTTTCGCCCATCCAAAAGCGACTTCTGCGAATCTTTGCCCGTGTTATTCAAGGACGAACGCAAGGTTCGCACCTACAAACCCATGAACCAAACCGAACCCCAACATTTTCTGGAAATCGCGACGGAATTGGCGCTTAATGCCGCCGAACAAGTCCTTCGTCTCCTGCCCACTCGCGAGATCCATTCGCGAAAATCCGACGATTCGGTCGTAACCAAGGCCGATCTTATTTCAGAAAAATTATTTTAGAGGGCCTGCGAACTCTTTTCCTGATCACGGCATCCTTTCGGAAGAAGCGGGAATTTCGGGGAACATCCATTCCCAATACCTCTGGATGGTGGACCCTCTCGACGGCAGCAAGGCTCTTTGCCAAGGGGATTCCCGGTTTTTGCGTGATGATTGGCCCTCGTCCAAAAGGGGAGCCCCTTTCTCGGCGTGATCGTCGACCCCTTGGAAGGCCATCTATATCAGGCCATCCGCGGCGAAGGGGCCTTCCATACCTTGAAGGGAAAAACGGAAAAACTCCGTGTGTCCGAGCGAAAACAATTTGAGGAGATGCCGATCGCCATCTCCTCTGGTTTTCCCGAAAATCTCTGGAAGAAATCCGTCGGCGTTTGTCCTCTCCACTATTGCCGCCGATCAACAGCGTGGGGATCAAGGTCGGTCTCCTCGTAAGAAAGGTTGGCGATATCTACCTGAATCATCACGCGGTGAGCTTCTGGGATACCTGCGCCCCCTTGTTGATATTGGAAGAGGCCGGGGTGTCATGACCTCGTGGGACGGGACCCCGCTGACCTACCCCCTTCCGCCCTTCGGTCACGCCATGCCAACGATCGCGAGCAATGGGACACGGCATCAAGAGTTGGTGGACTTGGTATCGACAATCTTCTGTAGGGGCGTACCGCGATACGCCCCTACAGACGACGTGAAATCTCTTCTAAACTTTCCAATACCCTGAACATCAGACCTTCGTCGTAATAATTGGGAATCCCCTTTAAAATCTCTCTCTCGAAAATGGGCGAGATCTTCGCGAATAAGCCGGGGATCCCTCATCTCCGGCCAGAGAGATCTCCCTTTTCCATTCGAGCGACCAGTTGCCTCTTTCTAAGGCATCGGAAATTCGTTTCTCCGTAAAACGGAGGAATCCTCCCGTTTTAAAAAACCATCGTGAGAGAGAGGCTCGCTGCTTTTTCACCCACCTTGCAAACGGGGTCTTTCACTTCAAAATCACCGAAAAGATCCGCCAGTTGCACGAGCCGAGATTCGGCGAGGAAGGGAAAGGGGCCGCCGCGTTTTTCATCTCTGAACGATTCATTCCAAGGGGCCGTAAAGGAGAACTCTCCCTCCCTCAGTTTTCCGAGGGAGGAAATTCTTTCTTTCAAAGTATGATGGGCCAGCATCAAGACCCCGAGGTGCTCCACGTGAAGCACTCGGTTTTGCGGGCAGCCAAAGAGTAAAGGGAGCGCGCCTCGTTGCCCCCGAAGGCCAAAGGGTAATCGCAGAGTACGTGTTTTCCCTCTTGGAGGGCCCGAAAAACCGAGCTGGGATGATCCGAATTTTCGGTGGAAATGGCAATCGCACCGACCGCGGGATCGGATAAGACTTCTTCAAAAGACCGATCTCCCCACGCCGGGCCGCCGGGAGACGATCCCCATCAATTCGAAGGCTTCATTCTCCCGAACCGCCTTCCACCGAGCCCTTCCGGCACTGCCGATTCCGCGCAGGGCGATCTTGATGGGGGAGGATTCGCCATTCTTTGAAATGACCTTTCCTAGCGGCCAAACAAAAGATCCTGAAGGGTCTTGGGTTTTTTGCTGTCGGCTGCTGAGTCTGCTGCTGTTGGGTCGGTTGCTGGTTCGTCTGACCGGAGGGTCTGGCTTCTTTGAGGAGGGGGTGAGCTGGTTTGTTGTTGTGGTGCCGTTCCCAAGATCTGACTGAGAGGATTTTTGGGATCGGCGAGCGGGGTGTTTTCGAGCGCCGCACCCAACATCCGACTGGGTTGGAGGCCTCCCATCAGCAATCGGGAAGGGCCGTGGCCGCCGCCCGCGCGATGAGATTGCTCATGTAACCGCTGTCGATATTGAAATCCGGATTATCGAGAGGTCCGAGAGTGAAGGGAACGGAGAGACCCGCCTTCCCTCCCGTCACCGCCGAACGAAATTGAGGGTCGGGAAAAAGCTGAATGGTCACGCCCGATCTCAAGGTGGCCGTTCCCGAGGCGCTGATCGATTTTTGATTGAGGATCTGGCCCGAGCCGGGAGGCACTGAAATGTTCGTTGCCGAGAGAAAAGGGCTCATCGTTACGTTGTTTCCCGCGAATTTGATCGGAGGCATTGATGGCCGGAATCTGCGTGCCTGTGAGATTGGCGGAACTGGAAAGCATGCCTAGATTCACCAAAATGATTGGTGCCCGACCCGCGGTGAGCACCTGACCCACTTTCACCTTATTTTGCAGATTGACGACCGGAAGGGGTATGGGCCCCACCGACACCTTCCCTCCTCCGGAAAAGGAGTTGGGATTTTCACGTTCCCGCTCGCCACTTGAAGATTCCCCGAGAGGCGGGCGGGGCTCTTTGCTGCCGGAGGCGGCTGCAAGGCTGAGCGATTTTAGCGTCACGTTCAAATTTGCCGAAATCATTTCCCCGGAAGGGCAATGCCGCTCACTCCCACCGAACCTCCGTGAGATCCCGAAGCTCGCCGTGATTGATCTGGATCGCCTTGTCCTTTTTAGTCAGTTCCGCATGCAGGTTGGTGAGGTCTTTCCGGCGAGAGTCAAGGCCGGCGAATCGAGAACGAGTTTCAACAAAGGGGCGAAGGCCGTTCCGGTGACGGTTCCTTTGATGCTGAGCATGCCCGAGGCGGGAAGGGGTCGACCATGATCTTGAGAGCTTTCTCAGATCCAGCGGGACTCTCGAAATGTAAATTGAGGGCCACTTCTTTGCGATCTTGAGAAGGAAGGAGGGCTTCTCCTCCCCAGCGTTGATCTGGGCGGGGCCCCAGTTGAACTTTCCTTCTGCACCTGCAGGGGCCTTGGGTCGCCTCTTCGGAAGGCGAGGCGAGAGATCTCAACTCCATGGGCTGTTTGCTGACCTGGGAAGGTCGTAACGAATTCGAATCTGGCCCCGCCCCGATCAAAACGGATATCTTCTGCTTCGATAGAGACATTCTTCAGCTCGGTGGGCGTCCCGCCCGCCGCAGGAACCGAGATAAAGTGGGCTTCGTCGATCAAAAGCCGATTCACCGCCAGGCGTTTCCACCAAAGCTTTTCAATCGCCTGGTCTTTGAGAGATCCATCCTTTTTCTTCTCTCCCGAGAGGGCGGGACTAAAGATGCGCTCCATATTGCTTCGGCCATCTTTTCCCGGGTCAGACGGATATCGGGCTCCCATGACCGTCACCGTGTCTCAATCTTTTTGGATGAGGGGGAGCAAATTAAAAACCAGAAGTTTGGCCTTGCTGATCGTGGCAGAAGGAACGGTTTCTCCAGGGGGCAAAGAGCTTCACATCTTTCAGATTGATTCCGGCCGGAAAAAACCACCTCCGGGCGTCTTCCGATCTGGAGAGATTCGCCGTCGATCTGACTTCTTACAGATAAAGTGATGAGGGGCGTCTTGACGTCTTTCGTAACTGGAAAGAAACAAAGGCAAGGAGTGAAAAAGACGATCCCGATCCGGCTTCCCGTGATAGCAAGGGCAGCGAGGATGATTTTGTTTCCTTTTTCCGCATAGGCGATATCCTAAATAGGAGTGAACGAACCCCCAGCTTCCTTTGGACGTAAAATTCAATCCGAAGGTCACCCTCTTCCCGAACCTACTAACGAATTATCTTTTTGTTTGGAAAGGAATCAGCCCCCTGTTTTTCATTGCCCCGATGGCTTAACTCCACAGCCGCTTATCTTATGCAAATTACGTGAAAAACTCATCTCCCCCTCTTTCATCGGCGGATAACTGTATTCATCTTGCTGACCCGCGTTCGGCATTTCCTTGAAAGTGGAAAGCTCCACGCGGCCTTTTTGACCCGAACTCCATTGGCAAACGGTCACCACACCCCACTTCAATATCCACTTTCACGATGGAGAACAAAGAATTGGCCCTGGCGAACGGCCGACATCGCCGAAAAGATCCACCCAAGCTTTCTCCCCAAATCAATGAAACCTAATGTCGGTTCGTTCTGGAAAGCCATCCAGCAGTTGCTCGCCGCCGCGATCCCAAATCGCTTGATCGGCCTCATGCTTCAGCCCAATCCAATTTTGCCAATGATCGCGAGATGGACATTGCCCATGCCTGATGGGTTTTTCACCGCGGAGCCGCTCAAGAGTTATATCGCCGCGCAACCGCGTCAGAGGTTCGTGCGGATTAGCGACCTCTTTTCAAATCGAAGCAGCCTGATGAAATCGGCCTTCTATCGCCGATACATGGCGCCTCAAAAATGCGCTCACGGCGTCGGCCTCTTTTTGGAAAGACCAGAGACTCATTTGTGTGATTGCAATCATGCGCACGGCAACGCAAGGCGATCTCTCACTGGGCGGAGATGAAGTTGCTCCAGCAGCTTTACCCGCAGTTTCTGACCGCCCTTCGCCGGCTCAGGTCGCTCGAGCGCGAACACTCATTGCGAATGGATCTTGAAGAATTCCTGAGCCGGTTGCCAATGCCGACGATTCTCTTGCGATGGAACTTAAAGCCGATTTATCAAAACCGGGCCGCGCGCGACTTCTGCGCAGTGTGGGAAAAAGGACCCGAGGAGGCGCAACTGATGAACGCGACCTCACCCGATTCCGTCCGAGATTTTGGATCGATGCCGTCTGCTCAAACAACAATGGGCGCACGCGCAACGCCCTGATTGCGCCACTAACCGGCTTCAAAGAAGAACGGGTGCATCATCCGCGATCGCCGCATTTGCGAGCGACTATCCATTTGAAACAGCTCAGCTCATGCCGGCGTGGCGCAGCCGCATTTTCTTATCGAGTGCGAAGATTTGCGCCGTCACGCTGCTCCGCGTCCACGGGGTCGGCAGCGAGCTCCCGTTTGCCGCATCTCGTCCGACTCACCAGGCGCGAACAGGAAGTTGCGCGACTTGTCTGCGAAGGGCGGAGTAACCAGGAGATCGCTGATGACGCCCGCTTGAGTTTGCCGATGGTGAAAAAGCACCTCCACGCGGTCTTCCGCAAACTCGAAGTCCCCAGCCGCAGCCGGCTTATGACCCTGATGCGCTGAATCGCGCAGGGCAAGATTTTTCCTCGAGCTGGCGTCGTCGCGGTAAGGATCGACATCTGAATATCTGACCTTCTGATTTCTTCGTTCTAACTTCGACTTTGAAATTGTTCCCGTAGTTCAAATTCGGATATTAAAACGGAGGGTTTCCTACAAGGCCAAAACGGTATTTTTGCTGGATCTCTCAGTTTTTGTGTCATCAGCAGTGAACAAATGACTCGCCTCAAACCCGTTGAATAGTTGTTACGCTCATCCCAGCTAATTTCGCCCGCTTTAATCCGTCGGGTGACACAACGGGTGACAAATTTGTAGACAATGTCCGACAACAAAACTAGGCGTCGCCTGCACACCAAATTCTCGACATTTGTTGAAGCAAACTCGCAAAGATTGCGCCACATCCGAAAGAGCTTGGCCGTTCCAGTAGGGCACAGCGGGTCGACCGCTGAAATGATTCTCCCCTTCGGGTTCTAACCTAATCCCAAATGAAACACAACACAGCCTTCTTTAATCCGCGTGCCTTAATCGGTTTTCGTCTTTGCCTGATCGGCCTCTAGCAATACGTAACTGAACGAAGTACAA
>ERZ1370068.9193-contig-7989_pt1 | contig 28256 bp, 41 predicted proteins | sample MGYA00561227_ERZ1370068 | MGnify/ENA primary metagenome ERZ1370068 (study PRJEB38410, sample SAMEA6850437) | metagenome | study: Metagenomic assessment of the ecological functions of the soil: analysis of the soil microbiota associated with the...
GGTATTGCTTCGTTCAGTTGCGTATTGCTCTCGGCGCGCGAGCTCCCGGACGCTGCGGCGCGCGATGCGCCTGGCCGCGCGCGCGATGACGACGTTGTCGTATCGGATCTAGGGCGCGGCCTACCCGGGCAAGATCTCGTGAGTCGTGCGTGATCTGAGCCGTCTTGCCCAGCATGATGGAGGCCGAGCAGTACTTGCTGTGAGAAAGTTTGATCGCGCTTTCCACCAGCGACGGCTTCAGATCCTTTCCCCGCAAGACGAAGTGCATGTGAATACTGGTGAAGACCTTGGGGTCGGTTTGCGCCGCTCTGGCTGCTGAGCTGGACCTCGCAGGCGGAAACGCTCTGCCCGCTTTCCTGAGTATGACGACCACGTCGTACGCGGTGCAACCTCCGTGCCGGCAAGCACCGTCTCCATGCGGTCGCGGGCCCAGGTTGCGCCCGCCCCCATCGGGGCCCCATCCATCACGAAAGCGTGGCCGCTCTCGGTTTCAGCGACGAAACTCATGCCGTCGGGGCCGATCCACTTCACTTTGCATTCCATGTTTTATTTTCCTTCGACAGAGTTTCAGGGAGAGCCAAGAGTCTGTGGATCATCTCTAAGACAATGAATATTAGTACCTATCTTCCAAGACCGGATTGATATTGCCGCGACGCATCAAATAATTCTTGCACTGCACAAATCGGGGATTATAATACCGCCTTGTTGGGCGCCACGCGCCCAGTCTCCTCCACCCTCCTCCTTTGGTGGATTTGAGCGCAGCGTCCAAGGCTGCGCTTTTTTTGCGGGCTTGCCTGGACGCGAAGCAAGGTTTGACACTCTGGTACTTCTTCAATAAAATCACGCCCTTCCGCCGTTTTCTTTGCAGGCGGCAAGACTCTATCGATGACTACATTCTCCGCCAAACCCAACGACGTTCAAGCGTGACTGGTATGTTGTCGACGCGAGCGGCAAAGTGCTCGGCAGGCTCGCCGCCGAAATCGCGCGCCGGTTGAGAGGCAAGCACAAGCCCGAGTTTACCCCTCACGTGGACACCGGCGACTATATCGTGGTGGTCAATGTCGGACAAGCTTCGCGTCACGGGCGACAAGGCGGAAGGCAAGATCTACTACCGTCACAGCACCTATCCTGGCGGCGTATACTCGACCACGTTTGCGAAAATGCAGGCGCGATTCCCCACCCGCGCGCTCGAGATTGCGGTCAAAGGCATGCTGCCCAAGGGGCCCCTCGGTTACGCGATGCTCAAGAAGTTGAAGGTCTACGCGACCGGCCAGCACCCGCACTCGGCGCAGCAGCCGAAGCCTCTGGAGATCAACGCATGATCGGGCAGTACTACTACGGCACCGGGCGGCGCAAGAGTGCGGTTGCCCGCGTCTTCATCAAGCCTGGAAAGGCGATTTCACTGTGAATCGATCGCCCTGCGAACGAGTACTTTCGCGCGCGAGACCGGACAAATGGTCGTCCGTCAGCCGCTCGTGCTGACCGAAAAGCTGACGCAGTTCGACGTCGTGGTCAACGTGTCAGGTGGCGGAGAATTCGGGCAGGCAGGTGCTGTGCGACACGGACTGACGCGCGCGCTGATCGAGTATGACCCGACGCTCAAGCCTCTGCTGAGCAAGGCGGGCCTTGTCACGCGCGACGCGCGCGAGGTCGAAGCGAAGAAGGTCGGCCTGCACAAGGCGCGGCGGCGCAAGCAATACTCAAACGCTGATGTTCAGAGGATCGCGCAGGAAAGCCGCCCCAGGGCGGCTTTTGTTGTTTGCCGTTCGTGAAGCGCTGCCGATTTCCGTGCTGGCGAATCCAACTTGAGGTAGCGATGATCAAGATTGGCATCGTCGGCGGAACGGGTTACACCGGAATCGAGTTGCTGCGCATCCTCGCGCAGCATCCGCAATCCGAACTCGTCGCGATCACGTCGCGCAAGGAAGCCGGCACGCCGCGTAGCCGGAACTTTTCCCGAGCTTGCGCGGCATCGTGGATCTTGCGTTCTCGGATCCCGCGCAAGACGGACCTGAGCAAGTGTGACGTCGTGTTTTTCGCGACGCCCAACAGCAGTCGCGATGGGCGAAGCGAAGGCGCTTCTGGCGGCCGGGGTGCGGGTCGTGGATCTTTCGGCCGATTTTCGTATCAAGAATGTGGTCGAGTCTGGGAGAAATGGTACAAGGTCAAGCACGCGGCGCCCGAGCTTCTTTCGCAGGCTGTGCTATGGCCTTCCAGAGGTGAATCGCGAGAAGATCAAGGCGGCGCGCCTGGTCGCCAACCCGGGATGCTATCCGACCGCAGTTCAGCTCGGCCTGCTGCCCTTGGTGGAGACCGGGATCCGTGGATCTCGCGACATTTGATCGCGGACGCAAAATCAGGGGTGAGTGGCGCAGGCAAGCGGACTGAGGAGCATCTCCTGTTTTCCGAGGCCTCGGACAACTTCAAGGCCTACGGAGTCTCGGGCCACCGTCATTGGCCCGAGATCCTGCAGGGGCTCGATACGCGCGGCGGGCACGAACGTCGGGTTGACGTTCGTGCCGCATCTGGTGCCCATGATTCGGGGATATCCACGCTACGCTGTATGCGCGTGTTACGCAGGCCGTCGATTTTCAGAGAATCTACGAAGACCGCTATCGCGATGAGCCTTTTGTCGACGTGCTTCCCAGCGGAAGCGAGCCCGACACGCGTTCCGTGCGCGCGGCGAATACCTGCCGCATCGCGATCCATCGACCGCATGGCGGAGACACGCTCGTCGTGCTTTCCGTGATCGACAATCTGGTCAAGGGGGCGTCGGGACAAGGCGGTGCAGAATATGAATATCATGTTCGGGCTGGAGGAGACCATGGGTCTTTCAGCTCTGGCCGTTGTGCCCTGACCTCGCGCGCGTAGGAAATCTGATGCTCAAGCTGCTCAAGCAAATACGCGCAACGCTTCGGGATTTCTGCGCCGAGGATGACCGTGCAGACGCACGTCGCATGGTATTGGCGTTGGCTGGGGATGCTGGTGTTTCTTTCCCTCGCGCTCGCCGCTGCGCAGCCTGGATGTACGACGCGGGACGCCGATTTGCCGGTTTCGACCGCAGCGAGCTGCAAAACGAGTTCGCCCGCCTTCGCGAGTCGATGTCCGGACTCGAAAGCGAAGCAGCGCGTTTGCGCTCGATCGCCAACGCGAGCGAGTCGCGCCTGAAGATCGAGCAGACGGCGCAGATTCAGCTCGCCGCGCAAGTGAAGGCGCTTGAAGACGAAAACAATCGGCTCAAGGAGGATCTCGCCTTCTTCGAAAATCTCGTTCCGGCGGAACGTCGCGGCGAGAAAGTCAGCATTCATCGCTTCAAGGTTGAACGCGATGTGCTTCCCGGGAGTTTCGCTATCGGCTGCTCGTGCTTCAGGGAGGAAGGCTCGACCGCGAGTTCCACGGGTCCTTGCAGCTTGTGGTGGAAATGCAACAAGAGGGCAGAGATGCTACAATAGTCATCCCTGATGCAAGCGATACGAGCAGTCTCGCTTTCAAGCTCAACTTCAAGTATTTTCGAAGAGTTGAGGGAACATTTCGGGTTCCGGCGGGAGCCAAGGTGCGGACCGATACAGGCACGCATCTTGGAGAACGGGTCCGGCGAGGCCCGTGCCAGCCAGAACGTAAATATTTCTTAGCGGGCAGGAAACGCCATGTTTCGAAAGCAGCCGAGCAAGCCGCAGAATCGAATCGACAGTTTGATTGGCGTCGGAACGAAGATCGAGGGTAACGTCAATTTCACCGGAGGTCTTCGTGTCGACGGTGAAGTCATCGGCAACGTGACCGCGGTTTCCGAAGAACCTTCGACCCTGGTGCTCAGCGAGAAGGCTCGCATCGAGGGTGAAATAAGCGTCTCGCACTTGGTCGTAAACGGAGAAATTTCGGGGCCCGTCTACGTGGCCGAGTTTCTCGAACTTCAGTCGCGCTCCCGAGTCAAAGGAGACGTGCACTACAACAGCTTGGAAATGCATCTCGGGGCCATAGTCGAAGGGCATCTGGTGCACCGTTCGGGCGAAGCGGAATCGAAGACCGTGGAGCTCAAGCTGGCAACGAGCAAGCCGGTCGGGTAGATGGCCGGCGTGGTCCCGGCTTGAATACCGGTCCTGAAGCCCTCATATTACGAAGTGCGAAATCGCGATTTGAGACAGGAGTAAGGTATGAATGCAGTCGCAGAGGTACCCGCGCCGTTGGTCTTCACCGATAGCGCCGCCAACAAGGTGAAGCAGCTGATCGACGAGGAAGGCAACGCCGAGCTGAAGCTGCGCGTGTTCGTTACCGGCGGCGGTTGCTCCGGATTCCAGTACGGCTTTACCTTCGACGAAGTAAAGAGCGACGACGACACCGTGATGGAAAAGAACGGCGTGATGCTGCTCATCGACCCGATGAGCTACCAGTATCTGGCCGGCGCCGAGATCGACTACAGCGAGGGCCTCGAGGGCGCGCAGTTCGTTATCAAGAATCCCAACGCAACGAGCACCTGCGGGTGCGGGTCGTCGTTCTCCGCCTAGGCTCCCTGGAAATCATCGAAACGGGGGCGTCAGCGCCCCGTTTGATTTCGGCGCCGTGCGCGACTGACCGCAAGCGAGCGTCACGCGGCGTAAATCGCGCCAAGCACCCGCGGCGCCTTCGCACCGGTGACACGGCGGAGGCTCGCCAGCTTCGCCCTGCAGCCGTGCGCTGCGCCAGCCAGGCAAAGGCCATCGCTTCCACCCAGTCCGGGTGAATTCCGAGCCGTGCCGTCGAGCTCACTGCGATTCTCCGGCAGCGATCCGAGCGATCCGCCCGACGAGATCTGAGTTGCGCGCGCCGCCACCGCACAATGTAGACCTCGCGCGGTGCCGCGGCAGAATCTCGTGACATGGCGTTTGCGATGCTGCGCGCAGTGAGCTCGGCCAGAGTGGCCTGCACGTCCTCTGTTCTTGTACCGCGACGACCCCGAATCGGCGCAGCCAGTCGAGATTGAAACGGTCGCGGCCGGTGCTCTTGGGCGGCGGGCGCCGGAAGTAAGGATCTGCGAGCAATGCTTCGGAGCAAGGGCTCGACGCGGCCGGCCTCGTGACGCCAGCGCTCCGCCTCGGTCGAAGTCGCTGCCCGAACCTCCGGCCTATCCACGCGTCAGAGCGAGAACATTGCCGGGACCGGTGTCGAAGCCGGTCACCGGTCCGCGGCGCGGCAGATCGGTGAGGTTGGCGATTCCGCCGAGGTTGACGACGACGCGGTGCGTAGCAGGATTGCGGAAGACCGCCGCGTGAAACGCCGGGACGAGCGGCGCGCCCTGGCCGCCCGCGGCGATGTCGCGGCTGCGGAAAGTCGGCGACCACGGATATGCCCGTGCGCTCGGCGAGCCACGCCGGGTTGCCGAGCTGCACCGTGTACCCGGAAGCGGGTCTGGTGGCGCACCGTTTGGCCGTGACAGCCGATGGCGCGAACGGACCTGCGCCGCGACGCGATGCCTGCGGAGAAGGCGGCCCGACGCGCGTCGCGTAGAGCTTCGGAGAGCTGAATCCCGGCGAGCGAGGCGCGATGCAGTTCGTCACGCGATGGGTCGTGCAGGGCGAGCAGAGCTGCCTTCAGCGCTTTCGGGTAGGGCAAGACAGCTTGCCCGAGCAGCAGCGGTCGAGACCGTCAGATCGACTAGCGCGGCGTCGACGCCATCGAGACTCGTGCCCGACATCAGCGCCGATGTAGAGCTCGGATGTGCCTTGAGCGCTTGGAGCCGCTCACTCGAGCAGCGCGAGTTCGCTGTTCTTCAGCAGATCGAGTCGCGCCAGCAAGCGGGTCGGCGCTGCGCTGGAACGCAGGTAGCTCGATCTCCAGCAGCGGCTGTGCCGGCTGGAAACGTCATGGTGAGCGGATTGCGGTTCTGGTCGTGAACGCGGAACTCGTAGTGAAGATGGGGCCCGGTGGCCCAGCCGGTTTGTCCGACCTGACCGATCGCTTCGCCCTGCAGCGACGTGCTTGCCCGGCTTCAGCCCGCTGAGCGAAACCCCTCAGGTGAGCGTAGTAGGTGCTGTATCCGCCGTGGTGTCGCAGAACGACGAGGTTGCCGTAGCCGCTCTCGCGGTCCCGCGAACGCAACGACACCGTCGCCGGTGGCCTTGACCTTCGTTCCAGTCAGGCGCTCCGTAGTCGACTCCCTGGTGCGCCCGCCACTGCTGGAAGAATCGGATGGCGACGGAGGCCGAACCCCGAGGTGACGCGCGAGAACTCCAGCGGCGAGCGCAAGAAGACTTTGCGCAGATTCTCGCCGTCAGGGGTGTAGTATCCGCCCCTTCCCGACGCGTCCTGAAACCAGACCGCGCGAAACGTCTGCTTCCGGCTGGAGAACTCGGCGGCGAGCACTCGAGCGGACCGAACCGTACGTCCGTCGAAATCGATCGTTTCGAAGACGACCGCGAAACGGTCACCGCGTCGAAGATCGCGGTGAAAATCGACGTCGCCGCCGAAGATGTCGGCGAGCTGGATCGCGACTGCTGTCGGGGATCCCCGCGGTGTCGGTTGCGGCAAAAGCGAGGTCTTGATCTCGCCCGATTTCATCTCGACGCGTGCGCTTCAGCTCGACCTGGCTGCTCGAAGCGTCTGAAAGCCTTCACCGACGCGGTCGAGCGAGAGCACCGTGTCCCTGCTCGGTGAGGATACCAGAGCGACCGCAGCTTTCCGGCATCGTCGACCTTGGCCTGAACAGGCGTTCCGGGAACCAGAAGGCGGAAAGGGCCGCATCGTGCGCGGTGAACGCAGGATGCGTTTCCGCATCCCCTTCATCGGCTCCCGAGGCCGGCTCGAGCAGCGTGGCAGGCGTTTCGTTGCGCCTCGACACACCCTCCTGGAAGTAGATGCTCAGGCCGGACTCGCCGACCGGCGTCGGAGATACGGCGAGCGGCTCGACGACCGACTCGGAGCGGGACAGGATCGGGCTCCCGCTGCACCGTACCGAAAGCGGCGACGACGCCGAACAAGGGCGCCGCGACGGCGGGCGCGAGCCACCGGAGGCGTCTTCCTGCGGAGCACGCTACAATTCCCTCCTCGTTGTTGTTATGCATATGTCGCCGCGGGTTGAATCGAAAAGTCTAACAAATAACCGCGAGACGGGCCATTCTTCGAATCCATGAGCGATATCGACAATCAGCTAAAGATTCATGAAGCGCGGCTGCGATGAATTGATCGTCGAGGCCGAGCTGCGCGAGAAGCTCAAGTCCGGCCGCCGCCTGCGAGTCGAAGCTCGGGATGGACCCGACCGCGCCCGACCTGCATCTCGGGCACACGGTGGTGATCAACAAGCTGCGCCAGTTTCAGGATCTGGGGCATCAGGTCCAGTTTCTGATCGGGGATTTCACCGGCATGATCGGCGATCCGAGCGGCAAGAACGAGACGCGTCCGCCGCTTTCGCGCGAGCAGATATTGCAGAACGCGAAGACCTATCAGGATCAGGTGTTCAAGATACTCGATGCCAATCGCACCGAGGTCCTGTTCAATTCCAAGTGGTCGGACGAGCTGGGGGCAGCCGGGCTGATCCGGCTGGCCGCGACCTGGACCGTTGCGCGAATGCTCGAGCGCGACGACTTCGCCAAGCGCTACGCGGCCCGCCAGCCGATCGCGGTCCACGAGTTTCTCTACCCGCTCATGCAGGGCTACGACTCGGTCGCGATGAAATCCGACGTCGGAGCTCGGAGGAACCGACCAGAAGTTCAATCTCCTGGTGGGGCGCGAGCTGCAGAAGCACTACGGCCAGCCGCAGCAGTGCATCCTGACCATGCCGCTGCTCGAAGGCCTGCACGGCCCCGAGAAGATGTCGAAATCCCTCGGCAACTACGTCGGCATCAGCGAGCCGCCGGAGACGATCTTCGGGAAGCTGATGTCGATCTCGGACGAGCTGATGTGGCGCTACATCGAGTTGCTGTCTTTCCAGCCGATGGAGGCCGTCGACAAGTGGAAGAAGGAGGTCGCCGACGGCGCGAACCCGCGCGACATCAAGGTACGCTTTGCGCGCGAGATCGTAACGCGTTTCCACAGCGCCCGGGCTGCCGAGACGGCGGTTGCCGATTTCGAAGCGCGCTTCAAGCACGGCGATCTGCCCGAGAACATTCCGGAAGTCACGGTGAAGATTCCGGGCGACGGACCGGAAATCCACGGACCGAGTCCCCGAGCTCGCGATCACGAAGGTGCTCAAGGAATCGCAGCTCGTATCCAGCGCCTCGGAGGCCCTGCGGATGATCGAGCAGGGCGGCGTGCGCATCAACGGGGAAAAGGTCACCGACAAGGGACTGACCGTGAAGCAGGGCGAAATGGTCGTGCTTCAGGTTGGCAAGCGCAAGTTCGCGCGGGTTACCCTGGCCTGAGGTGCGGGCAGGCTCACAGCTGGAGGCCGTCAAGCGGGCGCTGGAAACGATATCGCCATTTGCCGGAGTGAAACCTTGTGCTATCGTTAGCGGTAGACGACGAGTCCCATCCTGACAAGGCTCGCGACACTAAAGGAGGAGTACAGGATGAAATCCCGCACCTGCCGTTTGCTGCAGAGGTCCGCCCTCGCCGCCGCTGTAGCCGGCATTTCCGCCCCGGCTTCAGCAGCTTTTTTCGCACTCGCCGAACAAAATGGCTCGGGCATGGGAACCGCGTTCGCCGGAGGCGCCGCGATCGCCGAGGACGCCAGCACGGTGTGGTACAACCCGGCGGGCATGACGCGCCTCGACGCGCCCTCAGCTCGTCGTTGCGGGCGAGCTACATCGACCTGAGCTATCAAGGCCAACGTGATCAGCGCGAGCACTGCTGTCGTCGGGCGCCCTCCCTATCCGATCAGCGGAGGCGCGGGAAAGGATCCGGGCTGAATCGGCACTGGTCCCCAGTTTCTACTACGCGCACCCGCTTGACAAGGATTTCTCGGTCGGCGCAGGCATCAACGCACCCTTCGGGCTTAACGACGGAGTACGACAGCACCTGGGCAGGGCAGGTATCACGCCATCAGAGTCGGATATCAAGGCGGTCAACTACAACGTTGCGCGGAGCCTACAAGTTCAACGACGTCCTGTCCGGGGGTGTCGGTGTCAACTACCAGCATTTCAAGGCCACGCTGAGCCAGGCTATAGACTTCGCCACGGGCTTGCACCTTAGCGACCTCTACCAGCCGCTGCCAGCCGGTGCTTGCTCATACGGGGCGGGCTTCAATCCGGGCACCAACCCCCTCGACGGGAATGCCAAGGTCACCGCAAGCGGCAATGCCTGGGGCTACAACCTCGGACTGCTCGCGCAACTGCAAAACGACTTCCGAGTAGGCGTCGCATACCGCTCGAGCATGAAACAGTCGCTTTCGGGCAACTCCGACGTAACTGTACCCGCAACCGGCAATCACGCCGTCGATGGCGCCATCGCAACTGTCGCTGCGGCACAGAACTGGCGAGTGGTAGCGCCAAGGCAGACGTAACGCTGCCGTCCAGCTGCTCGGTCAGCTTCTACCAGCGGATCGGCGAATGGGCCCTCATGGCGGATATCACCCGGACGAACTGGAGCTCCATCCCGGAGCTGCGAATCCAGTTCGGCTCGGGTCAGTCGGACGCCGTGACGACTTTGAACCTCCATGACACCTACCGCACCTCGGTCGGCGCCACGTACAAGGCGAGCGACGCCTGACGCTGCGCGGCGGCTTGGCCTACGATCAGTCGCCGGTGACCAACGCAGTCCGACCGGACGCCCCGTCTTGCCCGACGCGGATCGGACCTGGTACGCGATCGGAGCGGGTTGGAAGGCGTCCCCCAGTCTGAAATTCGATTTCGGGTACGTCTATATCAAGGTGGATGACGCGCAGGTCAGAAAAACGCTAGCGCCACTCCACCCAACGAGAACATCTCCCGCGGCAATCTCTCGGTGGACTACACCGGCACGATTCAGATCTTGAGCGCCCAGGCCAGCTGGACGTTCTAGTCTGTTCACGCCGCCAGGCGCGCGCGTCTCGAGGATTCGCTCGAACTGCGTTGACCGTGGGCAAGAGTCCCGAACGCGCGCGGCCGCCGCGGTGCTCGAGGTCGCGAGGCGCAGAACGGCATCGGCGGCTTCCGGCGCCGCGTGTCTTTCCATGAGGCTCGCCTGAAGCGCGACCGCGATGGTTTCGACGATGCTGCGCGCCTCGAATTCCATGCTCGGCTGCCTCTTGAACAATTGAGGGATCGCCGGCGGCCGCCTGCCGCGAGCGCGCGCCGCCCTGGCCGGATCTCGTCGAGCAGCGCTCCGAGGCTCTCCGGCTCGCGCTCGATCGAGCGTAGCGCGTCCAGGCAGATGACGTTCCCGGATCCTTCCCAGATTCCGTTCAGCGGCGCCTCGCGGTAGAGGCGCGCGAGGGCGCCTCCTCCACGTAGCCGTTGCCGCCCAGACATTCCATCGCCTCCACCGACGAACGGCGGGCAGGCGCTTGCACAGCCAGTACTTGGCGATCGGGCGTCATGATGCGCATCAGGAGCCGCTTCGCGCGCGTCGCTTTCCAGCGCGGTCGAAGGCGCCCGCGAGGCGGAAGGCGAGCAGCGCCGCAGCCTCGGATTCGAGGGCGAGGTCGGCGAGCACGTTCTGCATGAGCGGCTGCTCGGCGAGCCGCTGCCCGAAGGCGCTGCGGTGCGCGGCATGGTGCAGCGCCTGGTTCGAGCGCCGCGCGCATCATCCCGGCGCAGGCCGACGACGATGTCGAAGCGCGTCAGGTGCGCCATCTCGATGAGCGTGGCGATGCCGCGGCCCTCCTCGCCGACGATCCACGCGCGCGTTCCGCGGTACTCGATCTCCGAGGAGGCGTTGGAGCGATTGCCGCACTTGTCCTTCAGGCGCTGAATGAGAAACGGATTGCGCGTGCCGTCGGGCAGCGACCGCGGCACGAAGAAGCAGGTGAGCCCGGCGTCGGTGTTCGCGAGGGTGAAGAAGGCGTCGCTCATCGGGCGCCGAGCAGAACCACTTGTGTCCGCTCGAGCTCGTATTCGCCGCCGCCGCCGGTCGCGCGCGCGGGACGAGTTCGCGCGCAGGTCGGAGCCGCCCTGCCGCTCCGTCATCGCCATGCCGATCGTGACCGCGCGCTTCTGCGCAAGCGGGCAGGGGTCGCGGGTCGTAGTCGCGGCGAGCACGCTTGGGCTCCCACTCGCGCGCGAGATTCGGGCGCGTTGCGCAGCACCCTGACCGAGGCGAACGTCATCGTCACCGGGCAGGCGACGCCGTTCTCGCCCTGATTCCAGAGATAGTTGAGCGCCGCGCGCGCGCAACCCAGGCGCCCGGTCTGTTCTCGGTCCACGCGAGCGAATGCAGTCCGGCGCCGAATGCGAGCGCCATCAGTTCGTGGTACGCCGGGTGGTACTCGACGGAATCGATGCGGTTGCCGAAGCGGTCGTGCGTCCTCAGCTCGGGAGCATGCGGTTCGCTTGCGCCGCGAGCGTCTGCATGCGCTCGCTGCCGACGAGCTCTCCCATCTGGCTTGGCGCGCGCGGCGATCCACCCACCGCCCTCGCGCTCGACCGCATCCCGCAGGATCCGATCGCCCGACCAGGCGTTGAAGCCGACCAGAGGCGGCGGTTGGTTCGCCGAATCAGCTGACGGTGTCTTCACCTGGGAGGTCGCCCATGCTGCATACTGTAATGAAGTCGGCCTCAATCGCGACAGATTAGCACGCCACCGGGAGAAAAGGCGAAGCGAAATGACCGATAGCGGCAAAGGAAGATCGCGACCCTCGCCGGAGGATGTTTCTGGTGCCTGGAGGCCGTGTTCGACGATTTGAAGGGGGTGGCGTCGGTCGAGTCCGGGTACATGGGCGGGAAGACGGCGAACCCGACCTACGCAGAGGTCTGCTCGGGCGAGACCGGCCACGCCGAGGTGATCCGGCTTACGTTCGACCCCAGAGTGCCGTGTCGTTCAGGGAGATCCTGGAGGTGTTCTTCGTGATCCACGATCCGACGACCCTCAACCGCCAGGGTAACGACGTCGGAACGCAGTACCGCTCCGCGGTCTTCTACCATTCGGCCTGAGCAGAAATCCGCGGCGGAGCAGGTCATCGCGAACCTGAATTCGGCGCGGATCTACGACGATCCAATCGTCACCGAGGTCGCGCCGGCGTCACAGTTCTACGTCGCCGGAGGATCTACCATCAGGAATATTTCCAGCGCAATCCCGGCGCAGCCCTACTGCGCCTTCGTCGTGAGGCCCAAGGTCGCGAAATTCCGGAAGCACTTCCTGGAAAAACTGAAGAAATGACCTGCACTTCGAATGTCTGCGGTCCAGTCCGGAGCGCGGAGCTCCGGACCGGCCGCAGCCCATTCGTAACCCGCTCAGGGCGCGTAGTTCATGGGAACGACCAAGCTGCTGACGGGGTTCGGGGCAGGTCCTGCCCCGGCGCGACCGCTGCGGAGAGCACTCGAGAGTCGCTTCCGTCATCGGCGCTGCCGGTTTCGCCGCAGCTTTCCCGGCCTGTTCCCAGCCCTGCTTCTCTCGACCGCTTCTCGCGGTCGGGCGGGTCTACTAGCGACTTCGCCTATCTACTTCTTCTTTTCTTCGCTGCTTTCTTGGCTTTTCTCTTCTTCGCCATCACAAGCCTCCATCATAAGTTAAAGAAGCAAGCACAGCGCCCGTCCAGTTGCAGCGGGCGATTCGACCGTCGGGAGTAAGCCCGACGGCGAATCCTCGTGTCGCTCGGCTGCACCGAGCGACTTAGAAAAACTTATTTTCCGCGCGCTTCTTGCTCGCTTTCGCAAGATTTTCGAAACTCAGCACGCAAAAAAGTTTCAGCAGCATTGCACATAATGAGCAAAGCAGCAAGAAGTATTTCGCAGCAAACCGATGCGTGAATCGTGTTCGAGACGCTTCTCGGGCGCAATTTTCGAGCCGAATTGATGCAAGCGAAGCTTCTGACGCCGCGCTCGTGCGGATACCGCGCGCGTCATCGCGTGAATGCAGTCGGAGATGCGGCGCAGACTACGCAGGTGATGCGCTGCGCTCACGAATCGATCGCGCAGCCGCATCCGATTTCACGACGACGCGATCGCAAGCGTGACGACGACGACGCTTTTCGATCGCGCTCAGTTCGCTGGTCGATGTCCGCCACGGCTCGGCGAACGGCAACGGTCTGAACGCGCTTCTCCAAAGTGGATAGGCACCTCCAGCTCACCGCGGTTGGCGTTCAGTGCGCTGGCTCGCACGCTTCGCGGACGAGAGTCAGCAGGAGGCGCTGGAAGGGCCCATTGGCAACTCGATGAGCGAACATAAGTCAATGAGTTGTTTGATGATTTCTCTGTAATCTACCTCGCCAAACTGTAACATTTTTGAAATATCGGCCGCATACCATGCATGGGCTTTCCACTTCGTTCCCACCGAATTCATCATCGGGAGGTTTCATGCAAGTCGTACGTTTTTTAGGACGTCAGCGTGCTCGCCGCATCGGCGCTTGCGCTGGTTCGTCAGCGAGCCAGTCGGGCATCGCCGCCGACATCACCGGAGCCGGCGCGACCTTCCCGTACCCGATCTACGCAAAGTGGGCCGAAGCCTATAAGCAGAAAACCGGGCATAGGTCTCAACTATCAGTCGATCGGTTCGGGCGGCGGCATCAAGCAGATCCAGCGCGAAGACGGTCGACTTCGGCGCTTCCGACGCCCCGCTCAAAGCCGACGAGCTCGCGAAGGACGGCCTCGATGCAGTTTCCGATGGTCATGGGTGGCGTCGTCCCGGTGGTGAACATCGAGGGCGTGCAGCCCGGCAGGATGAAGCTGACCGGCGAGGTCCTTGCGGACATCTACCTCGGCAAGATCAGCAAAGTGGAACGATTCGCGGATCGCCGGCCTCAACAGGCGATCTCAAGCTGCCCGATCAGGCGATCACGGTGGTGCATCGCTGCCGACGGCTCCGGCACGACCTTTATCTTCACCAACTACCTGTCCAAGGTCAGCAACGAATGGAAGGACAAGGTCGGCAACAACGCCTCGGTGTCCTGGCCGGCGCCGACGAGCTCGGGCGGCAAGGGCAATGAAGGCGTGGCCTCCTTCGTGCAGCGGCATCAAGGGCGCGATCGGCTACGTCGAGTACGCCTACGCCAAGCAGAACAAGATGGCGTACACCCTGCTGCAAAACAAGGACGGCGCCTTCGTCGCTCCGAACGACAAGACCTTTCAGTCCGCGGCCGCGGGCGCCGACTGGAAAAACGCGCCCGGCTTCTACGAAATCCTCACCGACGAACCGGGCAAGAACAGCTGGCCGATCACCGGGGCGACCTTCATCCTGATGCACAAGGCGCAGGCCGACGGCGACAAAGCCGAAGGAAGTGCTCAAGTTCTTCGAGTTGGGCCTATCAGAACGGCGACGAGATGGCGCTCGAGCTCGACTACATCCCCATGCCCGACGACGTCGTGAAGCTGGTTCAGTCGGCATGGAAGGCCGAGATCAAGGACTCGTGCGGGCAAGGCCGATCTGGTAGGCGGTGACACGGCGCCAAGCGTCCGAAGCATCTAGAATGAGCACCGTCGCCAATACGATGGAGGGCTGTCCCGCGGCTCCTCCGACATGTCTACGGTGTCCAAGGCGATTCGGACGCGAGCCTCAGGAGGCAGTCACCGGCTCGATCAGCTGTTCCGCCACGCGACCCGCGCCTTCGCGTTCCTGGTGCTCGCGCTGCTCGTCGGAATCATCGCATCCGCTCGTCGCTGGGCAGCCTGCCGGCGATCAAGGCGTTCGGCCTCAAGTTTCTCGTCACCGCGCACTGGAATCCCGTCACCGAGAAGTTCGGCGCGCGTGGTGCCGATCGTCGGCACGCTTGGTCACGTCCTTCATCGCGCTTCTGATCGGCATCCCGGTGAGCTTCGGCATCGCCTTGTTCCTCACCGAGCTGTCGCCGATCTGGCTGCGGCGGCCCCTGGGCACGGCGATCGAGCTGCTCGCGGCGATCCCGAGCATCATCTACGGCATGTGGGGCTGTTCGTGTTTGCCCCGTCTTCGCCGACTACGTGCAGCCGATGCTGACCGCAACGTCTGGGCGCGATTCCGCTCGCTGGGCATGCTGTTTCAAGGACCGCCGATGGGCATCGGCATCCTCACCGCCGGGCTCATCCTCGCGATCATGGTGATCCCGTTCATCGCCTCGGTCATGCGCGACGTGTTCGAGATCGTGCCCGCGGTGCTCGAAGGAATCCGCCTACGCGCTCGGCTCGACGACCTGGGAGGTCGTCTGGAACGTCGGTGCTGCCGTACACGAAGGTCGGCGTGGTGGGCGGAGTAATGCTGGGCCTCGGCCGGGCGCTGGGCGAGACCATGGCGGTCACCTTCGTCATCGGCAATGCGCACGGGCTCGCGACCTCGCTGATGGCGCCCGGCAACAGCATCGCTTCGACGCTCGCCAACGAGTTCACCGAGGCGGTGGGCGACCTCTACTTCTCGTCGCTGATCGAGCTGGGCCTGATCCTGTTCCTGATCACCTTCGTCGTGCTGGCTTTCTCAAAGATGCTGCTGATGCGGCTCGGCGAAGCAGGAAGGGCAGAAGACATGAGCACTCGCAGCGGCCGATGAACCTCTACGCGCGCCGGCTGCTCGTCAACCGCTTCAATCTCCTGGTGTCGCTCCTCGCCATGCTGTTCGGGCTGTTCTGGCTAGGCTGGATCCTGTTTACGCTTTTCGAGGCGGGATTCAGGGCGCTCGACGCCGGACCTGTTCCTCCGCATGACGCCGGCGCCGGGCAGCACCGGAGGGCTGCTCAACGCGATCGCCGGGAGCCTCTTCATGGCCGCCGCCGGCACGCTCCTCGGCACGCCGATCGGCATCATGGCCGGAATCTATCTCGCCGAATTCGGCCGCCGCGGCTGGCTCGCGCCGGTCACGCGCTTCATCAACGACATCCTGCTCTCCGCGCCTTCGATCGTGATCGGCCTGTTCATCTACGAGGTCTACGTGGTCAACGTCAGGCATTTCTCGGCCTGGGCGGGCATCATGGCGCTCGCCCTGATCGTCATCCCGGTCGTGATACGCACCACGGAAAACATGCTGCGCCTGGTGCCGGACAGCCTGCGCGAGGCGGCGGCCGCGCTCGGCGCTCCGCAATGGAAGGTTATCACCTCGTGACCGTTCGCGCCGCCAAGGCGGGATCATCACCGGCATCCTGCTCGCGGTGGCGCGCATCAGCGGCGAGACGGCGCCGCTCCTCTTCACCGCGCTCAACAACCAGTTCTGGTCGCTCAACATGAACGCGCCCATGGCGAATCTTCCCGTGGTCATCTTCCAGTTCGCCATGAGTCCCTACGAGAACTGGCAGCACCTCGCCTGGGCGGGCGCGCTGCTGATCACGCTGAGCGTGCTCGCGCTCAACATCTTCGCCCGCGTAGTTTTTCCGCAACAAGACTCCGGTGTACTGACCATGAACGCGGCCGTTCTGCAATCGTCGCCCGAGACACCGTAGCCGCAGAAGATCGAGGTCAGGAACCTGAACTTCTACTACGGCGGCTTCCACGCGCTGAAGAACATCAACCTGGGAATCCCCGAGCGCAAGGTCACCGCTTTCATCGGCCCTTCGGGTTGCGGCAAATCCACGCTGCTGCGCACCTTCAACCGCATGTACGCCCTGTATCCGAATCAGGAGGCTCAGGGCGAGATCCTTCTCGACGGCGAGAACGTCCTTTCGCCCGGCGCAGGATCTGAATCGCCTGCGCGCCAAGGTCGGGATGGTGTTCCAGAAGCCGACGCCCTTCCCGATGTCGATCTACGACAACATCGCGTTCGGCGTTCGCCTGTACGAAAGCCTGTCCTCGCGCGAGATGGACGAGCGCGTCGAGTGGGCTCTGCGCAAGGCGGCTCTCTGGGAAGAAGTGAAGGACAAGCTGAAACAGAGCGGCACGAGCCTCTCCGGCGGCCAGCAGCAGCGCCTGTGCATCGCGCGCGGCATCGCCGTCAAGCCCGAGGTTCTGCTGCTGGACGAGCCCGCTTCGGCGCTCGATCCGATTTCCACGGGCAGGATCGAAGAGCTCGTGCACGAGCTGAAGACCGACTACACCATCGTGATCGTGACGCACAACATGCAGCAGGCGGCGCGCGTTTCGGATTACACTGCCTACATGTATCTCGGGGAAATGGTCGAATTCGGCGTCACCGACGAAGTGTTCATCAAGCCGAAGAAGAAAGAGACCGAAGACTACATCACCGGTCGCTTCGGCTGATCGGAGGACACGATATGAGCAGCGAGCACCTTTCCAAGCAGTTCGACGCCGATCTGGAGACGCTGCGCTCCGGGGTGCTGCAGATGGGCGGCCTGGTCGAATCCCAGATCCGCGGCGCCATCGAGGCGTTCGCGAGCGGCAACTCAGAGCTGATCGAGCAGATCATCGCGAGCGAAGCTCGCGTCAACGAGTGCGAAGTCCAGATCGACGACGATTGCAGTCATATCATCGTCAAGCGCCAGCCGGCCGCGGGCGACCTGCGCCTGATCATGGCGATCAGCAAGACGGTGACCGACCTGGAGCGCATCGGCGACGAGGCCGAGAAGATCGCGCGCATGTCCAAGCAGATCCACGACCGCGGGCGCACCGGACCTGCAACGGTTCGCCAACATCCGGCACGCCGCGGATATCGCGCTGTCCATGCTGCGCCAGGCGCTCGATGCGTTCGCCCGCCTCGACACGGCCCAGGCGGCGAGCATCATCCGCCAGGACGTGGCGATAGACACCGAGTTCCGCTCCATCCTGCGGCAGCTGATCACTTTCATGATGGAGGATCCGCGCACGATCTCGACCGCGCTGGAGATCGTCTGGATCGCAAAAGCGGTCGAGCGCATCGGCGACCACGCGAAGAACATCGCCGAGGACGTGATCTATATCGTCAAGGGCACCGACGTGCGTCATACCGCGGTCGAGGTGGTCGAGCGCGAGGCGCTCGGCTGATGCGCCCCGCGCCGGATGTCGCGCGGGAACGGGACGGCCATGGGCGGCGCGATCCTCGTAGTCGAAGACGAGCCGGCGATCCAGGAGCTGATCGCGGTCAACCTCGAGCACGCGGGGCACCAGGTGCTGCGCGCGGCCAGCGTTCCCGAGGCCGAGGCGCTGGTGCGCGAGGTCCTGCCCGACCTGCGTGCTGCTCGACTGGATGCTGCCCGGCCCGCCGGGAGTCAACTTCGCGCGCCAGTTGCGCACCGATCAGCGCACCAAGGACATTCCGATCATCATGCTCACCGCACGCGCGCAGGAGCAGGACACGGTCGTCGGGCTCGAGAGCGGCGCCGACGACTACGTCACCAAGCCGTTCTCTCCGCGGGAGCTCCTGGCGCGAATCAAGGCCGTCATGCGGCGCCGCGCACCCCAGCTCACCGACGACGCGGTCGAGATTGCGGGCCTCAGGCTCGACCCGATCGCGCATCGCGTAAGCGCATCCGGGACCCATCTCGCGCTCGGGCCGACCGAGTTCAGGATGCTGCACTTCTTCATGACCCACCCGGAGCGCGTCTACAGCCGCGCCCAGCTGCTCGACGAGATCTGGGGCGACCACGTCTTCGTCGAGGAACGGACCGTCGACGTCCACATACGCCGGTTGAGGCAGGCGCTCGAGCCTACCGAGCACGATTCCCTGGTGGAAACGGTCCGCGGGACCGGCTATCGCTTCAGGCGAACGCTTTCCTGACCTAGCCGGTCAGAGCGGCCCGCTCTTCTTTCACCAGCGCACGCAGCTCGAGCTTGACCCCGACCGAGCGCCATTGCTCGGTCTCTTCCTCCAGCGCGGCTTCCGTCAAAGCGTGCTCTTCGAGCCAGGCGCGCGGCAGCGAAAGCTGAAAGCCGTTCTTGGAGGCCTTGCACGCCGGAGCGGGCAACTTGGCTTCACGCCGGCTGAGGTGGAAGAGGACCGCGAGCCGCAGCGCGAGGATCAGTGCCCACTCGGCGCTGCTCTCGGGCAGGTCTTCGATCTTGGCGAGCTTGCCGCGATGAGCGAGGACCAGCCGCGACAGACGCGACTGCTCCTTCTGGGAGAAGCCCGGCATGTCGGCCTGAGCCAGGATGTAGGCCGAGTGCTTGTGATAGCCGGCGTGCGCGATCGAGATGCCGATCTCGTGCAGGTTCGCCGCCCAGCGCAACATCGTCGTGTCGGCCTCCGACGGCTCGCCGTTCAGGTTCTCGTAGATGCTCTGCGCGAGCCGCGCGACGCGCTCGGCCTGCGTCGCATCCACCTGGTAGCGCCGCATGAACTGGCGCACGGTCGCCTCGCGCATGTCGCGGTGACGCACGCGACCGATCAGATCGTAGAGCACGCCCTGGCGCAGGGCGCCGTCGGAAACCTCCAGCTGCTCGATCCCGAATTCGGCGAGGGCCGCCGACATGATGGCGACGCCGCCGGGAATGATGGCCGCGCGGTCCGCGCGCAGGCCCGGCAGCTCCAGCTTGTCGATCTCTCCGGCCTTGACGAGCAGTGCGCGGAGCTTCTCGAGCCCGGCGGCGGAGATCCCCTGCTCGCACAGCTCGCACTCTCCGCAGGATGGAGGCGAGCGACTTGGCGGTGCCCGACGAGGCCACGGCGTGCTTCCAGCCCACGCGGCGGTACGCGTCCACGATGTGCTGGAGCTCGTTCGCGGCGGCGAGCTCGGCCCGCTTGAAGCAGGATTTCTCCAGGCGGCCTTCCGGAAAGAACTTGAGGCTGTAGCTCACGCAGCCCATGGAGATGCTTTCCATCAGCTCGGGCTCGAGGCCCGTGCCGATGATGAGCTCGGTCGAGCCGCCGCCGATGTCGATCACCAGGCGCCGCTCGGGCGACGGCGCGAGGCTGTGGGCAACGCCCGAGGTAGATCAGGCGCGCCTCCTCGCGGCCGAATATCACCTCGATGGGGAAACCGAGCGTCGCTTCCGCTTCCGCAAGGAAGGATTCGGCGTTCTTCGCCACGCGCAGCGCGCTCGTACCCACGGCACGCACCGCCGAGCGCGGAAATCCGCGCAGGCGCTCGCCGAAGCGCGCGAGCGCCTCCAGGGCCCTCGCTTTCGTCGTCTGATCGATGCGCCGATCCCGCGTGAGACCGGCGCCCAGGCGCACGGGATCGCGCAGGCTGTCCAGAAGGTAGACCTGATCGTCGACGACCCTGCCGATCTGCAGGTGGAAGCTGTTGGATCCCAGGTCGAGCGCGGCCAGTGTCTCTTGTTTCACGGTTGTAGAGCGCGGATCCTCTCATAGGGCGAAACGACGCTATCATAATGCCACTACGCGATAATGAATAAGGCGGCGGTCCGCCTCTTGTAACAATTCTGCAACAACCCGTTTCTAGAGTCGACTTTTTCGTGCTGCAGAGAACCCGCATTCCGGTCAGCAAGATCAAGCCGCAATTCCTCGCCCGCGAGCTCGCCGCTGCTGGCGTTCAACGAGCGCGTTCTCGCCCAGGCCGAGGACCGGCGCGTTCCGGTGCTCGAGAGGCTGCGGTTCCTGTGCATCCTGTCGAGCAACCTGGACGAGTTCTTCGAGATCCGCGTCGCCGAGCTGAAGGAGCGCATCCGGCTCGGCAACGAGATCGAGATTCCCGGGGAAACGCTCGCCGGCGGAGGTGTTTCCCGCTGATCAGCGAGCGCGCCCACGCCCTGGTCGCCCGGCAGTACCGACTGCTCAACAAGGAGATCTTCCCGCAGCTTGCCGACGAAGGCGTGCGCTTCCTCGCCGAGCAGGACTGGACGCAAGGAGCAGCGCTCCTGGCTGCACAACTATTTCATGAGGGAGATGATCCCGCTGCTCACGCCCATCGGGCTCGATCCCTCGCATCCGTTTCCGCGCGTCCTCAACAAGAGCCTGAACTTCGCCGTGCAGCTCGAGGGCCGCGACGCCTTCGGGCGCAATTCGGGCACCGCGATCGTCCAGGCGCCGCGCGGCGCTGCCGCGGGTGATCCAGCTGCCGCAAGGCGATCGCGGGAAGGGGCACGTGTTCGTGCTGCTCACCTCCATCCTGCAGGCGTTCGTGCAGGCGCTGTTCCAGGGCATGACCGTGCGCGGCTCCTATCCCTTCCGGGTCACGCGCAACAGCGACCTGTTCCTCGACGAGGAGGAGATCAAGAACCTGCGCACCGCGCTCGCCGGCGAGCTCTCGCAGCGCCACTTCGGCGACTCGGTGCGCCTCGAAGTCGCCGAGAACATGCCCGCGCGACCTCGAGCAATTCCTGCTCGAGCAGTTCCAGCTCACCTCCGACGACCTGTACCGCGTGGACGGACCGGTCAACCTGGTGCGCCTGATGCAGGTTCCCGACATGGTGGACGCGCCCAAGCTGAAGTTCGCCGCGTTCGTCCCGGGCCTCCCCAAGCAGCTGGAGAACAGTCCCGACCTGTTCCGCGCCATCCGCAAGGGCGACGTGCTGCTGCACCATCCGTTTCAGTCCTTCGGCCCGGTGATCGATTTCCTCGAGCAGGCGGTCGAGCGATCCCAGCGTGGTCGCCATCAAGCAGACCGTGTACCGGACCGGCACCGACTCGGTCCTGATGAAATACCTGATCGACGCGGCGCAGCGCGGCAAGGAGGTTACCGTCGTCGTGGAGCTGCTTGCGCGCTTCGACGAGGAGGCGAACCTCAACTGGGCGGCGAAGCTCGAGGAGGTCGGCGCGCACGTCGTCTACGGCGTGGTCGGGCTACAAGACGCACGCCAAGATGTCGCTGGTGGTGCGCCGCGAGGAGGGCAGGCTGCGGCGCTACGTGCACCTGTCCACCGGCAACTATCATCCGCGCACCGCGAAGCTCTACACGGATTTCGGACTGCTCACCGCCGACGAGAAGATCTGCCAGGACGTGAACGAGGTCTTCAAGCAGCTCACCGGCCTCGGGCGGGCGCGGCGTCTCCACCACCTCTGGATCTCGCCGTTCACGCTGCACGACCGCATCGTCGCCGCGATCAAGCGCGAAGCCAACCACGCGCGCGCCGGCGAGCGCGCGCACATCATCGCGAAGATGAACGCCCTGATCGAGCCCAAGGTCATCGAGACGCTCTACCGGGCGTCGCAGGCCGGCGTGAAGATCGACCTCATCGTGCGCGGCGTCTGCGCGCTCCGGCCCGGCATCCCGGCCTCTCGGAGAACATACGCGTGCGCTCGGTCATCGGCCGGTTCCTCGAGCACTCGCGCATCTTCTATTTCCTGAACCGCGGGGAGGAGAATGTCTACCTGTCCAGCGCGGACTGGATGGGGCGCAATTTCTTCGGGCGCATCGAGTTGTGCTTTCCCGTCCTCGACCGCCAGCGTCAAGGAACGCGTGATCCAGGAGGGTCTCAAGCCCTACCTCGTCCGACAACAGCCAGGCGTGGGAGATGGACTCCGAGGGCAACTACCGGAGGAAGAAGTCCCTGCGGCCGGATTCCGCGATCCGCGCAGGACCATCTCCTCGGGGAGCTTGCCGCCGACAAGTAGCCGGCCGCCTCGCGCGCGTCGGCGGAGTCGGCGAATTCCTCGTGACGCCGAAAATTCTGTTGCTACAATCACGGGCACTTTCTCCGGGAGGCCGCTTCATGCAGGAAAGTCCCTTCAAGGGCAAGACCGGGCTACAGCGCCTGTGGAACGCCCTCGGCTATTCGCTGCAGGGCATGGCGTCCGCGTTCCGGCACGAGGATGCGTTCCGGCAGGAGTGCCTGCTCGCCGCCGTGCTCATTCCCGCCGCTTTTTTCGTCCACGTCGGCGGCACGGAAAGAGCGTTGATGATCGCGAGCGTCCTGCTCGTCCTCATCGTCGAGCTGCTCAATTCCGCGGTCGAGGCCGCGGTCGACAGGATCTCGCTGGAGAACCACCTGCTCGCGAAGCGCGCCAAGGACATCGGCAGCGCCGCGGTGTTCCTCAGCCTGATCAATGTCGGGCGTGGTTTGGGCGCTTGATCCTCCTGAAATAGCCGTCAAAAAGCTTAAGAAATCCTTAATCCCGTATTCATGTTGCGCGTGCACTGTGCGCGCGCATGGATACTCTTGCCCATAAGCCCGGGTGCGCGGAGCGCGCTTCGCGTCGCCGTAGTCACGGAAACCTATCCGCCGGAGATCAACGGCGTCGCGCGGACCGTGGGTCTCATGGTCGGAGGCGCTGTGCGAGCGCGGGCACGACGTCCAGCTCATTCGTCCGCGCCAGCGCAGCGAGCGTGGCCCCGTCGGACCGACGGTCCGGACGAGCGGCTCGTACCCGGACTTGCCGATTCCGTTCTACCGCCACCTGCAGATGGGGTTCGCGCCGCCGCGGCTGCTCCACAGGGAATGGACGAAGTGGCGGCCCGATGTCGTGCACGTGGTCACCGAGGGACCGCTCGGCTGGGCGGCGGTGAGCGCCGCGAGAGCGCCTGGGCATCCCGATCTGCTCGGACTTCCACACCAACTTCCACAGCTACAGCCGGCACTACGGCATGGGCGTGTTCTCCGGGATCGTGTCTCGCGCTACCTGCGGGCATCTGCACAACCGCACCGATTGCACTCTGGTGCCCTACCGCGGAGATGCAGGTCAACCTCGAGGCGCTGGCGTTCGAGCGCGTGAGGGTGGTCGGGCGCGGCGTCGATACCTGGCTCTTCAGCCCGGCCCGCCGCAGCGAGCGCCTGCGGGCGACGCTGGGGTTGCCGCGGAAGCGAGACGGTCGCACTGTACGTCGGGCCGCCTCGCGCCGGAGAAGAACCTCGGCGCTGTTCGTCGAGGCGGCGCTCGCGATGCGCGCGATCGATACGCAACCTGCGCGTGGTTCTCGTCGGGGACGGTCCGCAGGACGCCGAGCTGCGCGCGCGGCACCCCGATTTCGTTTTCGCGGGAATGCGCACCGGCGGAGATCTGGCCGAGCACTACGCCTCGGCGGACGTGTTCCTCTTTCCCAGCACCACCGAGACGTTCGGCAACGTGACGCTCGAGGCGATGGCGAGCGGCCTGGCGGTGGTCGCATACGACTATGCCGCCGCGCGCCAATACCTCCGCCACGAAGTGAGCGCGCTTGCTCGCTCCGGTGGACGACCGCGCGGCCTTCGTCGGCATGGCGGAGCGGCTCGCCAAGGATCGGGATCTCGTGTCGCGCCTGCGCATCGGAAGCTCGGCGAGCTGCGGAAGGAGCGTCCTGGAGCCGGGCCTTCGACGATCTGGAGCGCGTGCTGCGCAGCATCATCGGCGCGGAATCGCGCGGGGCTCGGCTGAGCGTCAGCGAGGATTCAGTCCATGTCGAGACTTGAATCGGGACTCGAGCGCCTTCGCCTCTGGGACTCGGCGCTGTGCGTGCGTTTCAACGGCGCCGTGCGCATCGCGCCGGTGCGCCAGGTCTTTCGGGTTGTCAGCCGCCTCGGGGACGGCGTTTTCTGGTACTCGCTCATGCTCGCGCTGCTCGCCACCGGCGGGACCGCCGCGTTCGAGCCGGTCGGGCGCATGGCCGGGACCGGTCTCGCGTGCACCTTGATCTACAAGTGGCTGAAGTCGAAGACCTCGCGCCCCCGTCCGTTCGCCGTGTCGAATGCGGTGCGCGCCGGCGCCGGATCCGCTCGATCCGTTCAGCTTTCCCTCGGGGCACACGCTCCACGCCGTGGCGTTCTCCATCGTCGCGATCGCTTTCTATCCGATGCTCGCGTGGCTGCTGGTTCCCTTCACGCTCCTCGTCGCGGCCTCGAGAGTCGTGCTGGGCCTGCACTATCCGAGCGACGTGCTTGCCGGCGCGGCCTTGGGCGCGCTCATCGCCCTGGGCGCGCTCGCGCTCTGACCTCTCCGTTGAAACACTTGCCGATTCCCGGCGGCTTGAGAGCCTCAAGCGCGTTCGTGCGATAATCGCCTCCGCAATGCGAGGCGATATGGAATGAGCAACATCCTGGTCCGAACCGCAATCGTCGTCGTTTTCCTGGCGGCTCTCGCGTTCGGAACGGGCTTCGTCTTCGGTCCCGAATGGGGCTGGTCGCTTTTCTCGCTGGCGTTACTCGGTCTGCTCCTGCACCACGTCCGGCATCTTCACCTGCTGCGGCCGATGGGCGTCGCGCTCGCTCTCGGAATCCGTGCCCGAGGGCACGGGCGCCTGGGAGGAGGTCTTCACGCTGCTTTACCGCAGGCAGCGCGCGGAAATCGAGCAGCGCCGTAAGCTCGCGCATTCGCTCGCCCGTTCCCGCCAGGCGGGCCGGGCGCTTCCCTACGGAGTCGCGATCCTCGACTCCGAGTACCGCATCGTCTGGTGCAACGATTCCTGCGAAGCGCATTTCGGCATCGACGCCGAGGCCGACGTCGGCCAGCCGATCACCTACCTGGTGCGCGAGCCCGAGTTCGTCGAGTACGTCGCCGCGGAGGATTTCTCCAAGCCGATGCAGCTCAAGACCGGGCGCGACGGCCTGGTCCTCTCGGTGCAGTTCGTTCCCTACGTCGATTCGCAGCGCCTGCTGCTGTCGCGCGACATCACGCAGGGCATTCGCCTGGAGACCATGCGCCGCGACTTCGTCGCCAACGTGTCCGCACGAGCTGCGCACGCCGCTCACGGTCCTCGTCGGTTTTCTGGAGACGGTGCGCGAGCTCAAGCTCGATCCCGAGCGCTCGCGCGACTACCTGAATCTCATGGCCGAGCAGAGCAAGCGCATGCAGCGCATCATCGACGATCTGCTGACGCTGTCCACGCTCGAATCGGCGTCCGAGCCGCCGCGCGACGAGCGCGTCGGACGTCGCGCTGCTGCTGTCCCGGATCCAGAGCGAGGCGACCGCGCTCTCGGCGGGACGCCAGCGCGATCACGCTCGACGCCGAGCCGGGGTTCGACCTGCTGGGATCGGAATCCGAGATCGCGAGCGCGTTCGGCAACCTCGCGAGCAACGCCGTGCGCTATACCCCGCAGGGGGCGAGTGCACCTGATCTGGCAGCAGCTCCCAGAAGAGCGCGGAGTTCACCGTAGAGGACACCGGTGTCGGCATCGATGCCGAGCACATTCCCCGTCTGACCGAGCGCTTCTACCGCGTGGATCGCGGCCGCTCGCGAAGACGGGCGGCACCGGCCTGGGCCTCGCGCCATCGTCAAGCACGCCCTCGCGCGGCACCAGGCGACCCTCGAGATCGAGCACGCCCGGCGCGGGCAGCCGGTTCACCGCCAAGTTTCCCGCGCGCCGGGTCGTCCCGCCCGCACACGCACTCGCCAACGACGCCCTGCACTAGGGCGCCGCTCGGCAGCTCAGTCGTCGTCCCTGTCGTGCCCATGGTCTCGGTCGTTCTCGTCGCGGCCGTGTCTGCCGCATAGCGCGGATCGCGCGCGTCCCTGGACCGTTTCAGCGGGCCGAACGCCCAGCAGCGCGAGGATCGTGGGTGCGACGTCGATGTTTGCGGACTTGCTCGATCGTCGTCGCGGCACGACCTGGGGTCCGGCGGCGTAGAAGATCGCGCTCATCTCGCGCAGCTTGGGATCGTAGCCGTGCGCGCCGTAGAAGTTGGGACCGACAGCGCCGCAGTCGCCGTCGCGTCGTCGCCTAGCCGCGGCAACGACCGGAGTCTGGGTACCGTCGAAGTTGTAGCCCAGGCTCAGGCGTGGCGTAGACGTCGCCTGAGTCCTGCGCCGATGACGCGGCTGGTGCCGAGTCCCAGCTCCGGGTCCCCGGGCTTCAGCGGGGCTCGGCCGCGCAAACACCTGATCGAAGATCGGAACCCCCTCTTCGAGTGCGGCGCAGTAGTTCGGGTTGACGTCGACGAACTCGCGCAGCGCCTGCGACCAGCTGCTGCTGCAGCGAAAGGTACTCGTCCGGGGTTACGGTGCCGTTCGGCTCGCGGCCCTGGAGGCTGATGTAGACGATGCGCCGCCGGGCCCGAGGTGATCGCGCGCACCTTCGGCGGGATCGAAACCCTTCGCGGCGAGGAACGCGCCCAGGTTGACCGCGGTGTGTGAAGGGGCGAAGCCGTGGTCGGACGACCACGATTACGTTGCTGCTCCGGCACGCCGTGCCCGATCGGTGCCCACCGCCTCGATCACGCGCTGCACGGCGTCGTTCGCGGCGCGGTACGCCGGTTCCGAGGTACTTGCGATACCTGGCGACCTTGGCCGGGTCCTGGCCGGCCCCGATGCTCGCGGCGTTGGTTGGGTCGGTCGCCTGCCGCGGGTCGGTGAGCAGGAACTGGTGCGCGGAGCCGTCCGGCTGCTCGAAGTAGAACATCGCGAGGTCCGCGTTCGGCTCCCGGGCGAGCGCGCGCAGGACCACGTTCGTCTGGTACTCGGTCCAGTTGATGACGAGGTCCTCGTAGATCGCCTCGAGCTCGAGGTCCGGGAAAGCGCAGGAACGTGGACGGGACGGCGTCGAGCTTCTCCACGATGCGGAAGTCCGGTTGTGGCTGCCAGAAGCCGACGGTGGCGTGGATGTCGTCGATATCTGCAAGCACGGCCGGCACCGTGGTGGCCGCGCGGTTGATGAAGGTCATGGACGTGCGGGCGATGCGTACGGTGGTGAGGTCGGGCGCAGATTGCTGACAAAGTAGCGCGTGCCCGCTTTCTGGCTCACGCCGCCCAGAACCGTGTTCCCTTCGAGGAAGAAGAGCGCCGAAATGTTCGTCCCGGGCTTGATGACCGCCGGCCCGGTGCCGAGGGGGAGCGGGAGTGAACGGTCCGAGGATGCGCTGGCCGGCGACATCGTTGTACATGACGATGGTGTCGTAGTTCACCCGGCCGTCGTTCGTGGTGTCGAGCGCAACGGCCTTGATCGAGAACGTCACGCCGAACGTGGTGAACGTCTCGAGCGAGGCCTGCCGCACCGGGCTGAACGACTGATGACCGGCGGCCGCGAGGTCCGCCGCGATCTGCGCCGGCGCGGCAGCAAAGCTCCCGGCATTCAGCTGGAAGCCCTTCTGGAAGGGCGAGGTCGCCGTGCCGAACGGGACCGTGAGGTCCACGGTGCGCTTGGACGCAGACTGGATGATGGGACTCCCCGCCAATCCGGGCACGCGCACGTCGAGCCCGTCGCCGCCCGGGAACGTCGCCGTCACGACGCGCATCCCGCAGCCGCGCGCAGCGCCAGCCACAGCGGTTCCGCGGTCGGGTCGCGTCGGCCTCGGCCGGTCCGTGCACCGAGTACCCGCCGATCGGGCGCAGAGAAGCCGCTGATCGTGGCGACGAAGGGCTCGCCGACCAGGTGGAAGGTGTTCGATCGGAACGTCGTTGCGCGCGGCAGTCGAGACCGGTGGTGATCGCGATGTGGGCGGGAGCGGTGAGCGAAGGGTTGACGGTGACGTTCCGCTCGGCGACGGCCCCAGCTCTGGCGAGCAGGCCCAGCCCTTTGTCGTGAGGAATCGTTCCGTCGCGCATGAACTGCCGAACGAGCGCCGGGTTGCCGCCGTCGAGCGAGATCAGGACCACACGAGGCGCAGCGAGCGAGGCAGCAATACGTAACTGAACGAAGTAATAT
>ERZ1370068.10334-contig-9043_pt1 | contig 28255 bp, 33 predicted proteins | sample MGYA00561227_ERZ1370068 | MGnify/ENA primary metagenome ERZ1370068 (study PRJEB38410, sample SAMEA6850437) | metagenome | study: Metagenomic assessment of the ecological functions of the soil: analysis of the soil microbiota associated with the...
ACGCGCTGCGAGTAGACGAGGCCGTAGCGAGCGGTCGAGGTTCTCGCGCATCCGGTCCGGGTAGACCCGGAGCCCGTCCAGGATCCGGGCGGTCTGCGCCAAGCAGGTAGTCGAGCAGGATGGTGGCGTCCGGCGGCACGATCCGCTCCACCGAGGAGTGGCTGATGTCCCGCTCGTGCCAGAGGGCGATGTCCTCGAGCGCGGCGCCGGCGTGGGCGCGGAGCATGCGGGCGAGGCCCGCCACCTGCTCGGACTGCACCGGGTTCCGCTTGTGGGGCATCGCGGACGAGCCCTTCTGGCCCTCGGAGAACGGCTCCTCCGCCTCCAGGATCTCCGTCCGCTGCGAGGCTCCGGATCTCGGTGGCGATCCGCTCGAGGCTGCCGCCCGCGACGGCGCAGGCCGACGACGAGCTCGGCGTGCCGGTCGCGCTGGACGATCTGGGTGGACACCGGCTCGGGCTCGAGCCCGAGCGCGCGGCAGACCTCTCCTCGACCTCCGGGCGGCACGTGCGCGAAGGTGCCGACCGCGCCGGAGATCTTTCCCACCCGGATCGCCTCCCGGGCCCGCACCAGGCGCTCCCGGTTCCGACCGGCCTCCGTGTACCAGCCCGGCGACCTTGAGACCGAACGTGGTCGGCTCCGCGTGGATCCCGTGCGGTGCGGCCGACCGTCGAGCGTGTCCCGGTGCTGGAGCGCGAGGCGCCGCAGGCTCTCGCGGAGGCGGTCCACGCCCGCGATCAGCCGGTCGGCGGCCTCCACGAGCGCCAGGCGCCAGCGCCGTGTCGACCACGTCCGAGGACGTGAGTCCCACGTGGACGAAGCGCGGAGTCCGCGCCGATCGAGCCTTCCAGGTCGGCTGAGGAAGGCAATCACGTCGTGCCGGACGCGGCTCTCGATCTCCTCGATGCGCGCGGCGTCGACCCGCGCCCGCTCGCGGATCCGGCCGAGCGCGTCGGCCGGAACAACGCCCCGCCGCGCCCACGCCTCGCACACCGCCAGCTCGACCCGGAGCCAGCGCGCGTACTTCGCGTCCTCGCCCCAGAGGGCGCCCATCTCGGGCGCGGGTGTAGCGCGAGATCACCGAGGCCCGCCCTAGACCTGAATCCCTTCGGGAGCCGAACGTCCGGGCTCTTGGGGCCGAGCGCGACCAGCGACAGCGGCCCGTCGAGGAGGCGCTCCCCGAGGGCCTTCACGCTCCTGCACGGTCACCCGCTCGATGTCGGCGAGGATCTCGTCGAACGTGAACGGCCGCTGGAAGTAGAGCTCCTGCTTGGCGATCCGAGTCATGCGGCTGCCCGTCGACTCCGAGCGAGAGCATCAGGCTGCCCTTGAGATGATCCTTCGCCCGGCGGAGCTCGTCGGCGGTGACGCCGTCGTCTCGCAGCGACCGGAACTCCCGCAGCGTCAGCTCCACCACCCGCCGGAAGTGCGCGGGCTCGGTGCCCGCGTACACGTAGAAGTGCCCGCCGTCCCGGAAGGCCGCATTGCCGGAGTGGATCGAGATAGACCGAGTCCCTCGCGCTCCCGCACCACCTGGAACAGGCGCGAGGACATGCTCCCCCGAAGATCGGTGTTCAGGAGGAACAGCGCGTAGCGCTCGGGAGCGTCCTGCTCGAGGCCCGCGTCCGCCCAGCACGAAGTGAACCTGCTCGAGCGGGCGCTCGATCAGGTCGAGGCTGGTCGCCAGGATCGGGCGGATCAGAGCCGCCCGCGGCATCCGGGCTGTGCGAAGTCGGAGGAACCTGGTTCCCAGGAGATCCACCAGCTGCTCGTGGCGGACGTGGCCGGCGGCGCGATCGTGATGCGCTCCGGACGAGTACTCCGTGCGGAAGTAGTCGCAGCGAGCGTGTCCCGCTCGAAGCCCTGCACGATCTTCCGGTCCCCGGGATCGGACGGCCGAGCGGATGCTGCGGCCAGACTCGCTCGGCGAACAGATCGTGGATCACGTCGTCGGGCGTGTCCTCCACCATGCCCGGAACTCCTGGAGGACGACGCGTCTTCTCGCGCTCGATGTCCCCGGCGTCGAACCGGGGGTGAAGCAGGATGTCGGCCAGGAGGTCGGCGGCGAGCGGCAGGTGCTCGTCGAGCACCGTCACGTAGAAGCAGGTGTGCTCCTTCGTGGTGAACGCGTCCATCTGGCCGCCGACCGAGTCCACCGCCCGCGCGATGTCCTCGGCCGACCGGGACTCGGTGCCCTTGAAGACCAGGATGCTCGATGAAGTGCGAGATCCCGACCCGCTCGGCGGGCTCGTGACGGCTCCCGGTGTCAACCCAGACGCCCGACGGCGACCGAGCGGACGTGCGGGATCCACTCCGTGACGAGCCGGATCCCGTTGGGGAGGATCGTCCTCCGGTACTCACCATCCAGGCCGCTGCGGAGCTGATCACGCGGAGCCCCGCCAGGACCGGCCGCCGTTAGTCCCGGTACCGGTGCCCACCACGCCCCGATCGCCCCGTCCGGTCGCCGCCCCGGTCCTCGCCGCGATCGCCTCGGCCGCCACCCACGGCTTCCGGCGCGTTCGCGTCAGGCTGACCGGTCAGGCTGCTCCGCGCCGGCCGCGGCCGCCTCCGGATCCTTCAGCGCCGCGCGCCGGGAGAGACGGATCTTTCCGGACGGGTCGACCTCGATGACCTTGACGAGGACCATGTCACCCTCGCGCACGACATCCTCGACGCGCCGCGTGCGCTCCTCGGCGATCTGGGAGATGTGGAGGAGCCCCTCGGTGCCCGGCATGATCTCCACGAAAGCGCCGAAGTCGACCACCTTCTTGACCTTGCCGAGATGAAGCTGCGGCCGACCTCGGCCTCCTTGCAGATCCCCTGGATGATGTCGACGGCCTGCTGGACCATGCGCGCGTCAGCGCCGAAGAGCGTGACCTTGCCGTCGTCCTCGATGTCGACCTTGACCCCGGTCTGGTCCTGGATGCCCCGGACCACCTTGCCGCCGGGGCCGATCACCTCGCGGATCTTCTCGGGCCGGATCCGGATCGATCACGAAGCGCGGCGGCGTGCGGCGGCAGCTCGGGCCGCGGCTCCGCGATGGCCTCGCGCATCCGCGAGAGCACGAACAGCCGCGCCTCCCGCGCCTGGCGGAGGGCCGTGGCCATGATCTCGCGAGAGACGCCCGCCACCTTGATGTCCATCTGGAGCCCGGTGATGCCCTCGGCCGTGCCGGCGACCTTGAAGTCCATGTCGCCGTAGTGGTCCTCGGTGCCCATGATGTCGGTCAGGATCGCGTAGCGCTCGCCTTCCTTGATGAGCCCCATGGCGATGCCGGCCACCGGCGCCTTGATCGGAACACCGGCGTCCATCGAGAGCCAGCGAGGCGCCGCACACCGTCGCCATCGAGGACGAGCCGTTCGACTCGAGGATGTCCGAGACGATCCGGAGCGTGTACGGGAAGCCCTCGCGCGGCGGCAGGACGGGCAGCACCGAGCGCTCGGCGAGCGCCCCGTGGCCGATCTCCCGGCGTCCAGGACTGCCGAAGCGGCGGATCTCGCCGACGCTGAACGACGGGAAGTTGTAGTGGAGCATGAACGGCTTGGTCGACTCGCCCTCGAGCGACTCGACCCGCTGCTCGTCCTGCTTCGTCCCGAGCGTGGCGGCGACCAGCGCCTGCGTCTCGCCGCGCGTGAAGAGCGCCGAGCCGTGGGTGCGCGGCAGGAACGACACCTCCGCGCTGATCGCCCGCGTCTCGGTGGACCTTCCGGCCGTCGATCCGGACGCCGTCCTCGAGGACCATGCGCCGGACTTCCTGCTTCTCGAGCTTGTCGAGGTACTCGCGGACCTTCGCCTTCCGGAGCCCGTCGGGGTCGACCGCCGCGATGACGTCCTGGGCGAGCTTGGTCAATCCCTGCGCGCGCTGCGCCTTCTCCGGGATCCGGACGACGTCTCGGATCGCGGCCGCGAGCCGCCTCGCGGACCTGCGCCTCGAGCGCGGGATCCTGGTGAGCGGACGCGTCGAACTCCCACCGCGGCTTGCCGGCCATCTGAGCCAGCGCCCGCTGGATGCGGACGAGCGCTCGGCACTCGTCGTGCGCGAGCGCGATGGCCTCGATGAAGGTGTCCTCGGACACCTCGCGGGCGCCCGCCTCGACCATCATCACCGAGTCCTCGGTCGCGGCCACGACCAGGTCGCAGCGTGCTCCGCTCGAGGTCCTCGAAGGACGGGTTCACGACCAGCCGACCGTCGATGTGCCCGATGCGGACGGCGCCGAAGGGCCCAGGAACGGAACCCCGGCGACCAGCACCGCGGCCGACGCGCCGTTCATCGCCGAGGATGCCGGGGTCGTTCTCCTGGTCCGACGAGATCGCGAGCGCGATCAGCTGGATCTCGTTCGTGAAGCCCTTGGGGAAGAGCGGGCGGAGCGGGCGGTCGATCAGCCGGGAGGTGAGGATCTCCTTCTCGGCCGGACGCCCTTCGCGCTTGAAGAAGCCGCCGGGGATGCGCCCGCCGGCGTAGGCTCGCTCGCGGTAGTCGACGCTGAGGGGGAAGAAGTCCTGGCCCTCCGTCGCGGACCGCGCGGCCACGACGGTCGCGAGGACCACGGTGTCGCCGTAGCGGACCAGGACCGACCCGTCCGCCTGCTTCGCCACGCGACCGGTCTCGAGGGTGAGCCTCCGGCCGCCGATTTCAACTTGGGTGGAGTGAGCTGCTGCCATGTCGTTGCCAACCTCTCGTGCCGGACGCGGCAGGCCACACGGTCGGGCCCACCCCACCGGCCACTGCCCGGAAGGTCACGTTCCTCCCAGGCCCTACGAGACTGCTCCCGGCGCTTGCCGGGGCCTACCGCCGAAGCCCGAGCTTCTCGAGAATCTGGCGGTAGCGCTCGATTTCGGTGCGCTTGAGGTATTCGAGAAGGCCGCGACGCTGGCCGATCAGGCGCAGCAGGCCGCGGCGGGAGTGGTGATCCTTGACGTGGGACTTGAAGTGCTCGGTCAGCCCGTTGATCCGCTCCGTGAGGAGCGCGATCTGCACCTCGGGTGAGCCGGTGTCGCCGTCGTGACGCCGGTACCCATCGATCAGCGCCTTCTTCCGGTCGGCAGGCACGGGCATGGCGCGAGTCCTCCTCCGGGAGTCCAGCCCCCAATCGCCGCCCCTGGTGCAGGCCGTGTACTGCACCGCTTGGGACGGTTCACCACACGCTAAGCCACTCCAATTCAACTCGCGCATCGTACCACGCGAGGTTGATCACGTGCAACCCGCGCGCCTGCCGATCGGCGCCCGCGACGAGACGGCAGTCCTCTGTCAGGACGGCCGGTCCGAGCAGACGGCCGGGCGACCGCCGCGTCCTCGGCGATCTGCGCGCGGAGCGCTTCCAGCGACTCGAACCGCCGCTCCGGGCGGATCCGGTCGAGGAACTCGAGCGTCAGGCGCCGTCCGTAGAGATCCGGGGCCACGTCGAAGAGGTGCGCCTCCACCAGACGCGTCGCGCCGTCCACGGTGGGCCGCACCCCGACGTTGACGACCGCCGACGCGGACTCCCCGTCCCACGTCGGCTCGGGCCGTGTACACCCCGTCCGCGAGCAGCAGTCCCGGCGAAGCGGCCAGGTTGGCCGTCGGGAACCCGAGCGCGCGCCCGCGGGCGCGCGCCCCGGGCCACCACGCCCGCGATCGCCGTAGGGCCGCCCCAGGAGGCTCGCCGCGCGCCGAACGTCCCCGTCCCGCAGGGCCTCGCGGATCGAGGTGGACGAGACGGCGACGCCGTCGACGCGCAGCAGGCGGCACCACGTGGACGACGACCCCGGCCGCGCTCGGCCAGGCGCCGGAGCAGCTCCGGGGTCCCGCGGGCCCCTCGCCCGAACGCGTGATTGAAGCCGACGACGATCTCTCGCGCGCTCGGAGCAGTCCCAGGAGGACGTCCCGGACGTAGTCCTCGGCCTCGACCAGCGAGAACTCCGTCGTGAACGGGATGACGAGGCACACCTCCGGGCCGAGCTCCGCGATGCGCTCGAGCCGCTCGTCGAGCGTGAGCAGCTCGGGCGGCGCGTCCGCCGGCCGGAGGACCGCGAGGGGATTGGGCTCGAACGTCACGGCGACCGGTCGCACGCCGAGCGCCTGCGCCCGCTCGACCGCGGTGCGGATCACCGCCTGGTGCCCTAGGTGGATGCCGTCGAACGTCCCCTGGGCCACCACGCTGGGCGGCGCGTCAGGGCGATACTGGTCGAGGCCGCGAACGATCTGCATGGAGGAGGCGAAGGCGGGCGCAGCCCTCGGGCGATACCTCGCCGATGCCGAGGAAGCTCCGAGCCGGCGTACACGCGGCACGCGAGCGCCGGCACGCCGGAGGCCCGGCGGCGTCGAGCTCGGACAGCGGCAACGCGCTGGCCGTGGGCCAGCGCGGCGGCCGGACTCCGCGCGACACGTGCGACGGCCGGCAGGTGCATCGACGGCCCGATCGGCAGGAAGGACGCCGGCAGCCAGCACCGCGGCGTCGCCCGCCTGGATCGCCGCCCACGGCACGGCGTCCTCGAGCCGCAGGCGATCCGACGCGCGTCCGCGACGAGCGCCTCGACGTGGCCCCCGCACCCGAGCGCCTCGCCGACGTCGGCCGCCAGGCTGCGGACGTACGTGCCCGACCCGCACCGCCACGCGAGACGCGGAGGCGGGGCGCGGCGCACTCGATCAGCTCGAAGGCGTGGACGCGGACGCGGCGGGGCGCGCGCTCGACGGCGATCCCGGCCCGCGCCAGCTCGTGGAGACGCCGGCCTCCCGCGTGGAGCGCCGAGTACATGGGCGGGAGCTGCTCGATGTCGCCGACGAACCGCGCCAGCACGGCGCTGCACCGTCGTCGGCCGTGAGCGGCGGGACCGGGCGCTGCTCGCGTCGTGGCGCCCGGTCGCGTCGAGGGTATCCGTGTCGATCCCGAGTCGGATGGTCGCGAGATACTCCTTGTCCTGCGCCCTGGAGGTAGCGCGGTCAGCTTCGTCGCCGCGCCCAGCAGGATGGGCAGGAGCCCGGTGGCCATCGGGTCGAGCGTGCCTCCGTGGCCGACCTTCGGCGACGCGCAGCACGCGACGCAGGTGCGCGACGACCTGGAACGACGTGACGGCCGGCCCCTTGTCGGCGAGCAGGAGGCCGTCCGAGCGTCATCGGACTGGACGTGCGGCTCGCTGTGCTCCGGGCGTCACCGGCGGGCGGCGAGCGCCTCCCGGACCGCGCCCAGGACCGACGGCCTTCGCCTCGGCGAGGCTGCCCGGCCGGATCAAGCCCGCCGCGTTCGGATGACCGCCGCCGCCGAGGCGGCGCGGCGATGCGGGCCACGTCCACCTCGCCCTTGGCGCGGAGGCTCACCTTCACCGCGTCCGGCAGCTCGCGGAAGAGCACCGCCACCTTGGCGGTGCGCACGGAGCGCGGGTAGTTCACGAACTCCTCGGCCTCCGGCAGGTCCGGCGAGGCTCGCCAGCGTCCGGTCGATGACGAGCCAGGCGATCGCCCGTCGGCGTCGGTCTCGATCCCCTGAAGCACCTGGCCCAGCAGACGCAGCCCGCGCGAGCTGGCGCGTCTCGTAGACCGTCGTGGCCACGTGGGCGGGATCGACGCCGACCTCCACCAGCCGCGCGGCCACGCGGAAGGTCTTCGGGGTGGTGTTCGAGTAGCGGAAGGAGCCCCGTGTCGGTGACGATCGCCGTGTAGAGGTTCACCGCGACGTCGGCGGTCAGCGGCAGGCCCGGCGGCCTCGATCAGGTCGTAGACCATCTCGCCGGTGGCGGCCGCCCGCGTGTCCACCCAGTTGACGTCGCCGTAGCGGCGGTTGTCCCCGTGGTGGTCGATGTTGAGGACCGTGCGCGCCTGGACCGCGGGCGCCGTCCAGGAGGCCCGCCGAGCCGCGCGGGATCCGGGCAGTCGAGCGCGACGACCAGATCGAACTCGTTCCGGCCCGCCTTCCACTGCTGGACGTCGGCGGCGCCCGGCGAGGAAGTGGAACGGGTCCGGAACCGGATGCGCGCACGCGAAGGTCACCGCCCGACCCGCCGCCGCGGAGCGCGAGGCCGAGCCCGAGCTGCGACCCCGAGCACGTCGCCGTCGGGATAGACGTGGGCGAAGAGGAGGACGCGCCGGCGTCGCTCGACCGCGCGCCACGACCTCCGGCGGGACCGAGGCTCACGCCGGCTGTCTCCGGTCCGGGCTCGCCGGACGGCCGCTCCTCGCTCTTGAGCCCCTCGAGCACCGTCTGGATGTGGGCCGCGTGGGCCATCGAGCGGTCCGGGTGGAACGTGAGGTGGGGGACGGCTCGCAAGCGGAGCCGCGGGACGAGCCAGTTCCGGATGAATCCGCGGGCGCTCTCGAGCGCCTCGAGCGAGCCCTGCCACTGGCCTCGGGCCGAGCACGCTCACGTAGACCTTCGCCGTCCGGAGGTCCTTGGCGACGTCCACCTCGGTGACGGTCACGAAGCCGAGGCGCGGGTCCTTCAGCTCCCGCTGGACGAGGTGAGAGATCTCCTCGCGGATCAGCTGGTTGACACGCTGGAGCCTCACTGAGGTCACAGCACCTCGACGCGGACGTCGATGACCTCGCCGTCCGAGAGGGATTCGATGTAGTTGACCGCCTTCGAGACGACCTCGTTGGCCAGCCGGGCGTCGTTCGACACGCACGCAACCGCCAGCGTCGCGCGCTGCCACAGGTCGCCGTGATCGACCTCGGCGATCGGACACGTTGAAGCGGTGCTTGACCTTCTCCTTCATGCCGCGAAGGACGTGACGCTTGCCCTTGAGCGAGTCGACCTCGCCGAGGTGCAGCTCCACGAGACCGAGCGCGACCTGGACCACGGGTGTCGCCTGGACGTCTCCCGGCTAGAGGGTCCGCGCGACTTCCTCTGTCGTGTAGAGCTCCAGGACGTCGCCGACCTGAACATCGAGGCTGCCGACGCCGATGCCGCACTCCTGGCCCTGGATGACCTCGCGGGCGTCGTCCTTGAACCGCTTCAGCGAGGTCACCTGGCCCTCGCCCGGTCGCGCGGCCGTTCCGCACCACGCCGGAGCTTCGCGTTGCGGGTGGCCTTGCCCTCCGACAGGAAGCAGCCGGCGATCGTGCCGACCTCCTTGATCGGGAAGAGCATCCGGACCTGCGCCTTCCCGAGCGGGACCTCGCGGATGATCGGCGCGAGCATCCCGCCGAGCGCCGCCTTCACGTCGTTGATGGCCTCGTAGATGACGTTGTAGGTCTTGATGTCCACCCGCTCGATCTGCGCCTGCTGCATCGCCTTCGGCTCGGGCTTCACGTTGAACCCGATGATGATGGCGTTCGACGCCGAGGCCAGCATGACGTCGGTCTCGGTGATGGTCCCGACCGCGCCGTGGATCACCCGGACCTTGACCTCGTCGGTGGACAGGCGCTCGAGCGCGTCCTGCAGGGCCTCGACCGAGCCGTCCACGTCGCCCTTGAGGATGACCCGCAGCTCCTTGACCTCGCCCGCCTCGATCTGCTTGTGGAGGTCGGCCAGGGTCACCCGGGCGCTGACGGTGACCTTCTTCTCCAGCTCCTGGCGCCGCATGGCCATCTGGCGCGCCTTCCGCTCCTCGTCCACCGACCGCAGGACGTCCCCGGCCGACGGCACGCCGGACAGCCCGAGCATCTCGACGGGATCGACGGGACCGGCCGTCTTCACACGCTGCCGCCGGTCGTTGAACATCGCCCGGACCTTGCCGTACTGCTGACCCACCACGACGATGTCGCCCTCGTGGAGGGTGCCCTGCTGGATGAGCACGGTCGGCGACCGGGCCCCGGCCGCGGTCGAGCTTGGCCTCGACCACGACCCCGCGCGCGGCGCGGTTCGGGTTCGCCTTCAGCTCCATCACCTCGGCCTGCAGGCGCCGTCATCTCGAGGAGCTGCTCGACCCCGGTGCCCTTCTTGGCAGACGTGTTCACGAAGATCGTCTGCCCGCCCCACTCCTCGGGAACGAGCCCGTGGTTCACGAGCTCCTGCTTGACGCGGTCCGGGTTCGAGTCGGCCTTGTCCACCTTGTTGACCGCGACGATGATCGGCACGCTCGCGGCCTTGGCGTGGTTGATCGCCTCGACCGTCTGCGGCATGACGCCGTCGTCGGCCGCCACCACCAGGATGACGATGTCGGTGGCCTGGGCGCCGCGGGCGCGCATGGCGGTGAAGGCCTCGTGACCCGGGGTGTCCAGGAACGTGACCTTGCCGTGGCTGGTCTCCACCTGGTAGGCCCCGATGTGCTGCGTGATGCCGCCGAACTCCTGCTCGGTGACGCGGGTCTTCCGGATCGTGTCGAGCAGCGACGTCTTCCCGTGGTCGACGTGCCCCATGACCGTGACGACGGGCGACCGCAGCTGGAGCTGGCGTCGGATCGATCTCCTCCTCGACGAGCTCGCGCTCATCGGCCGACCGCATGTCCGCGTCGAAGCCGAACCGCGCGGCGACCGCCTTGACCTTGTCGGCATCGAGCGGCTGGTTGATCGTCGCCATCACGCCCATGCCGACCAGCTCGCGGATGACCTCGCCGATCTTCCGGCCCATCCGCTCCGCCAGCTCGGAGACCGTGACGGACTCCGGGAGCCGCAGGATCGTCCCGCGGCCCGGCTTCGCGCCGGGACGAGCCGCCGCGGCGGCCGGCTTCTCGACCTACGCCGGCGCGGGCTGGCGGCGGCGCGGGCGTGGGCTGCTCGACCGCCGCGGCCGGGGCGACGACGCGCTCGGGCTCGGCGGCGGCCGGCTCCTCGCGCCGGGGCTTGATCGGGACGACCTTTCCGTCGGTCGCCGGCTTCGGCGCTTCGGCTCGGCGTCTCCGGCTGCGCGGGCTCGGCTCCGTGCGGGCGCGGTCCTCACGCGCGGCGGGGACCATGGGCTCCTTGGACCGCGGCGGGCGGCGGCAGGCCCGGCCGCGGGGCGCTCGTGAACCACCGGGCGGCTTCGCGGCGGCGGGCTCTCTCGACCGGCGCCGGCCGGACGGGCGGGGCGACCGGCGACTGGACCGGAGCAGCGGGAACCAGGCTGGGCGGCGACCGCGGCGGCGGCCGCCGGCGCGACGGTCTCCACCTTCGCCGACACCGGAGCCTTGGCCTTCGCGGGGGCACGACCGGCGCGGCCTTGGCACCCGCCTTCCCTTGAGCGACGTCTTGACCCTTGGCGACCGGGGCCTTGGCGGCCTCGGCGGCCTCGGCGGCCTTCTTCGCACGGGTTCGCGCGGCCTTGGCCGCCGCGGCCTTGGCCGCGTCGATCTTGGCTCGCTGCGCCGCTACGCGCTCGGACTCGATCCGCTCCGATCTCCTTGCGGGAATACTCGGCCGCCTGGTCGCCCAGCGCCTCCCGAAGCCCCGGCAGCAGAGCGTCCTCGATGGCGCTCGCCGGAGCTCTGCTCCTTGAAGCCCATGCCATGGAGATGGTCGATGATCAGCTTCGGCGCGACACCGAGCTCCTTGGCGAGCTCGTGGACCCGGGTCTTCCCGGCCATATCAGCTACCCCTTTCGACCGTCTCAGGAGCCCCCTGCCCCTGGCTCAAGAGCCCACGCAGTCGCGCCACCACCTCTGGCGTCGCCACCGCCGGGGCTCGGAATGCCTGGGGCCAACGGCCCCGCCGCACGCACTCGGACAAACACGCCTCTCGTCCGGCACAGATAGGCCCCGCGACCCCGTCCCCGCCGCGCGGGATCGGGCTCGACGTGGCCCGTCGGGTGTCCGGACGATCCGGAGCAGATCCGACTGGGGCCGGGCCCGCCGGCAGCCGAGACAGGTTCGGATCGGTGGACGCCCCCTCACCGAGCGTCGCCCTCAGCCGACGCCGCCGGCTCCGCGGACGCCGCATCCGCCGCGGACGCCTCGCTGGCGCCGGGACTCCGCAGCCGCAGCTTCAGCGGCCGCGGCTTCCTCGGCCTCGGCGGCGGCACGGGCCACCAGCCAGGACCCCACGGCCGCCAGAATCGCCTCCGCCCTCTCCGCCTGGTCGCCCGAGGACCTCGCGCACTCGCTCGAGCCCGGCAGCGCGCATCCGCGCGGGCGTATGGAGCCCGTGCTCGAGGAGACGCGGAATCAGCTCGGGACCGATCTCGGGGATCTCGGCGAACGCCGCCAGGCCCCCAGCTCGCTCCTCCTCGTGGCGACGCCGCTCGTCGGCCAGCTCCGACTCGCTCTTCACGTCCACGCGGAGGCCCGTCAGCTTCGCGGCAAGCCGGGCGTTCTGCCCCTTCTTGCCGATGGCGAGCGAGAGCTGGCTGTCCGGCACGACCACCTGCGCCGTGCGCTCCTCTCCCTCGCCGGCGATCGTGACCGAGCTGACCTTGGCCGGCGACAGGGCGCGCGAGACCAGTGTGACCGGGTCGTCGGACCACTCGATGATGTCGATCTTCTCGCCGCGCAGCTCCTTCGACGATGACCTGGATGCGCGTCCCGCGCAGCCCCACGCACGCGCCGATCGGATCGATGTCTCGCTTGGTCGACGCCACCGCCAGCTTGGCCCGCTCCCCGGCTCCCGCGCGGCGCCCCGCACCTGGACGATCCCTCGGCGATCTCCGGAATCTCCGTCTCGAAGAGCCGGATCAGGAATCCCGGATGCGCGCGCGAGAGCACGACCTGCGGACCCTTGGGCGTGTTCCGGACCTCCATGATGTAGGCGCGCACGCGATCCCCGGCCATGTACCGCTCGCCCGGAATCTGCTCCCGCTCGGGGAGGACGGCCTCGGTCCGACCCATGTCGAGGATGACCGTGCGCTTCTCGATCCGGTGGACGAGAGCCCGCACGAGGGTGCCCTCGCGGTCCTTGTACTCGGAGAAGATGCCCTGGCGCTCGGCCTCGCGGACGCGCTGCAGGATCACCTGCTTGGCGGTCTGGGCGGCGATCCGGCCGAGCTCCCTTCATCTCGAGGTCGACCTCGATCGTGTCCTCGACCTGGGCGCCCGGGCGGAGGCGCCGCGCCTCGTCGAGGCTCATCTCGAGCTTGGGGTCCGCCACCTTCTCGACGACCCGCTTCTCGGCGAACACCCGGATCGCGCCGGTCTCCCGGTCGAGCGTCAGACGGGTATTGTCCCCGACTCCCATCGTCCGCTTCGAGGCGGACAGAAGGGCGGACTCGAGCGCCTCGAAGAGGACCTCCGTCGCGATCCCCTTCTCGCGCCCCACCTGCTCGATCGCCAGCTTGAGCTCCCGGTTCATCAGAGTCTCCTGGACTCAGGCGGAGCCTTTCGGCTCCAACTCCAGGCGCGCCTTCGTGACCAGGCTTCGCGGAACGCTCCGGGCACCGTCCGGAGGTCAGCCAGGGTCAGGAGTCGCGGTCGACCTGACCGAGCCGGCCCGCGAGGTCTCGGTGTCCGTCCACGAGCTCCCGCATCCAGACGCGCACGGGCCGGCCGATGGCCCATCGGAGCTCCCGGTCCTTGTGCAGCTCGCGGTCGAGTCCCGGCGACGAGACTTCCAGGTCGTAGCTGCTCTGGACGAGGTTCGAGACGTCGATCAGGTCTCCGACCTCGTGCGACAGCTGCTGGCAGTCGCTCGATCGTGACGCCTCCCGGCTTGTCGACGTAGACCCGCACGACCGTCCGGCGCCCGTTGCCCCGGACCTCCAGATCGACGAGCGTCAGCCCGTGGGCCTCGAACGGCCGGCAGGACGACGGTCTCCACCGCCGTCTCCACGTCCCGCCAGACCGGTGCCCGTGCGCCACGCGCCGCCTCCTCCGTACGTTCAGCTCCAGTGAACAAAAAGTGGGCCTGCGCCCACTCTTGAGTCAGCCGCTTAGTATACCCCGATATGAAGGGCCGAGGAACCCCTCGACCCTTCGGAGACCGCTAGAGGTCTGCGGACGAGGCTCCGTCGCGAGGTCCCGGACGGCCGCCACAACTCCGTCCGGCGCGACGGCGACATCCTGGCGGTCCCGTCGGGTCCGCACCTCGACCTTGCCCTCGCGGCCCAGAAGGGCGCCGACGGTCACACGGATGGGGAGGCCGAGGAGATCGGCGTCCTTGAACTTCACGCCCGGCCGCTCTTCGCGGTCGTCGAGGATCGCCTCGAATCCCGCCGCGCCCAGCTCGCGGTAGAGCCGCTCCGCCATCTCGCGCACCGCCGGCTGCTTCGGGTTGACGGGCAGCACGTGGATCTGGACGGGAGCGATCGACCAGGGCCAGACGATGCCGTCCGCGTCGTGACGCTGCTCGATCGCCGACGCGACGATCCGGGCCGGCCCGATCCCGTACGACCCCATGACGATCGGGTGCGCCTGCCCCTGCTCGTCGAGGTATGTCGCGCCGAGCTTCGCCGAGTACCGCGTCCCGAGCTTGAAGATGTTCCCGACCTCGATCACGCGCTCGACGACGAGCGGCGCGCCGCACGTGGGACAGGCGTCGCCCAGCCTGGGCCACGTGGAGATCGGCATGTCGCGCCGTGAAGTCCCGGCCCGGCCGGACGCCGCGGAGGTGGACGCCCTCGCGGTTCGCGCCCGCCACGTAGCGTCCCCTCGCCCGATGGCCTCGTCCGCCACGATCGGCACCGTCGGCGCCCACCGGGCCCACGGACCCGACCGGCGCGCCGAGGGCGTCGCGGACCTCGTCGGGGTGCGCCGCGCGAACCTCTCCGCCCAGGAGCCGCGCGAGCTTCTTCTCGTGGAGCTGCTGGTCGCCGCGGACCAGCGCGAGGACCGGTCCCGCCGGTCCCACGTACAGGAGGACTCTTGATCGTCTGGGCGGGCTCGATCCCGAGCAGCTGGCACACCTCGGCGATGGTCCGCACGCCCGGCGTCGCCACCTCGCCGCGGGGCGCGTCGGCGGCGGCGGCCGTCGACGTGGGCCTCGACCGCGCGAGCTCCACGTTGGCGGCGTAGCCGCACGCCGGGCAGCGGGCGATCTCGTCCTCCCCGGCCGCGCTCGGCGCCATGAACTCGTGCGCGCCGGCGCCGCCCATCATGCCCACGTCCGGACTCCACCACGTGAAGCGCCACCCCGGACCGCCGGAAGATCCGGCTTGTACGCCTCCTTCTGCTTCTCGTATGCGACGTCCAGACCGGCATCGTCGGCGTCCAGCGTGTACGCGTCCTTCATCCAGAACTCGCGCGTCCGGAGGACGCCCGAGCGCGGCCGCGCCTCGTCGCGCTCCTTCGTCTGGATCTGGTACCAGACCTGCGGCAGCTCGCGATACGAGCGGATCTCCTTCGACGCGAGCCAGGCGACGACCTCCTCGTGCGTCATCCCGAGGCACATGTCGCGGCCGTGGCGGTCCTTCAGCCGGAACATCTCGTCCTTGATGTCGTACCAGCGGCCCGACTGCTGCCAGAGCTCCGCCGGGCTGGAGCACCGGCATCGTGATCTCCTGGCCGCCGATCCCGTTCATCTCCTCCCGGATGATCGCGTTCACCTTGTCGATGGCGCGCTGGCCGAGCGGGAGGTACACGTAGACGCCGGCCGTCAGCTGCCGGACCAGGCCGGCGCGCACCATGAGCCGATGGCTCAGCCGCCTCGGCGTCGGCGGGATCCTCTCGGAGAGTCGGGATGAACGACGTGGTCCAGCGCATGGCCTAGCTCCCTGGACCAGGACACGGCGGCGTGAGCCGCCGCCGGGGTCAGTGCGACGCCTTGGCGACGACGTTCGGACCAGGCTTGCCAGGACGGTAGAGGAGCCGCTCGACCGGCTTGCCGCCGATCAGGTGGGACTGGACGATCTCCTGCGCGTCCTCCGCCTGAACGCCCGTGTACCAGACGTTCTCCGGGTAGACGACGATCATCGGGCCGTGCCCGCACTGGGAGAGGCAGCCCGACTTGTTGATCCGAATCTGCGTGTGGAGGCCCGCCCTCGCGATCTCGGCCCGCATCGCCTTGACGTACGACTCGGTGTCCCCTTGCGTCGGGCAGGTGCTCCCGGTGGTGCAGACGAAGACGTGCTGCTCGTACTGGCCCATCGCCCTACCGCAGAACATCTTCCCGACTGGCGGGAGCAGGCGCGTCAGATCGTTGAACAGCGCGAAGACCATGAGCAGCAGGAGCAGCGCGAGCCCGATCTGCTGGGCGATCTCGCGCTTCCGGAGCGACAGCGGCCGCCCGAGCACCGCCTCGATGGCGAAGAACAGGAGGTGCCCGCCGTCCAGCATCGGGACCGGGAGGAGGTTCAGGATCGCCAGGTTCACGCTGATCAGGCGCCACGAAGAACGCGTACGAGACGAGCCCCTGCTGGGCCTGCTTGCCCGGCCACCATGCTGATCTGGAGCGGGCCCCCGATGTTCGACGCCGGGATCGTCCCGGTCGCGAGCTTCCACGATGGACACCGACGGTGATGGCCGTGACGTCCCACGTGCGCGCCACGCCCCGCGCGATGGCGGTGCAGCGGGTCCGATCGCTTGAACGGTCTGCGACGTCGCGGTGGCGATCCCGATGCGCCCGACCTTCGTCTCGTTGCCGAGCGCGTCCCGCTCGACCTCCACCTGCGGCGTCACGGTGACGTCCATGCGCGAGCCGCCGCGCTCGATCCGGAGCGTCGAGGGCCTCGTCGGCCTCGGTCGAGATCGTCTCCGCCAGCTCGTCCCACGTCTCGATGGGCTGGCCGTTGAGCGCGACGACGCGGTCGCGAGGCTGGAGTCCCGCCGCCGCGGCCGGCATGCCCGGTCGCACCTCGCCGACCACTGGGGCGAGGTAGGGGCGCGCGCCGATGCTCCAGGCCTCCGCCGGCTCGTTGAACGGCGTCTTCGCCGGAACCTTGCGCGGGGTGACGGTCACGCTCCTGCCGCGCGCCGTCCCGCACGATGGTGAGACGCGAGCGCGCGCCCGTTGGCACGGACGACCGCCTCCTCGATCTCGCCCCAGTGCTCGACGGGCTTCCCGTCGAGCGCCACGACCTGATCGCGAGGCCGGAGCCCGGCCTGCGCCGCCGCGGAGTCCGGCGTCACGCGTCCGATCGTCGGGCTCGAGGACCGGCACGCCGACGGCGGCGAACACGACGGAGAAGATCACCGCCGCCAGGACGAAGTTCATGCCCGGGCCGGCGAAGACGATCAGCGCGCGGGCCCACAGGGGCTTCGTCGAGAACGACTTGGCCGGATCCGTGCGGCGGTCACGTCGGTGGCGGGATGGATCGCGTCCTCCCCGGTGCGCCTCCTCGCCGGTCATCTTCACGTAGCCGCCGAGCGGCACGATCGAGACGCAGTACTCGGTCTCTCCGCGCCGGAACGAGAAGATCCGCGGCCCGAAGCCGAGCGAGAACCGCTCGACCCCGACGCCCATCGCCTTCGCCACCAGGAAGTGCCCAAGCTCGTGGATGAAGATCAGCGCGCCGAGCGCCACGACCGCGCTCACGACGTAGTCGAACGCCCCGCCCAGCAGCATGCCGCCGATGCGAGCCGTCGGCGAGGAGGACTCCGCCCGTCGTCAGTGTCAGGATGCCGGCCCGAGCGCCTCACGCGGTTGCCCATCAGCTGACCGCCGATCCCGCCGGGATCGAGCCGAGGGCGGCCTCGGTCGTCCGGCGCACGGCCGCGTCGAGCGCCAGGCAGGCGCCCAGGTCATCCGCCGCAGCGCCGGCGTGCGCGTCCAGCGCGTCGCCGATCAGCCTGGGCACCTCCATGAAGCCGCACCGTCCCGCGAGGAACGCGGCGACCGCCACCTCGTTCGCCGCGTTGAGGACCAGCGGGGCCGCGCCGCCGGCCCGGCCCGGCCTGGCGAGCCAGCCCGAGGCACGGGAACGCGCGCCTCGTCGGGCGCCTCGAACGTCAGGCGTCCCGAGCTCCACCAGGTCGAGGCGCGGGCGCCGGGCACGGCAGCCGCTCGGGATACGGTCGAGCGCGTAGAGGATCGGGATCCCCATGTCCGGCATGCCCGAGCTGCGCGAGCACCGAGCCGATCGACGAACTCGACCATCGAGTGGACGATCGACTGCGGGTGCACGACGACGTCGATCCGCTCGAACGGGACGCCGAACAGCCAGTGCGCCTCGAGGACCTCGAGCCCCTTGTTCATGAGCGTCGCCGAGTCGATCGTGATCTTCGGGCCCATCCGCCAGGTCGGGTGGCGCGAGCGCCTGCTCGACCGTCACCGCCTCGAGCGCCGTCCGCGACCACCCGCGGAAGGGACCGCCCGACGCCGTCAGCACGAGCCGGCGGACCTCGCGGGCGCCGCCCCGGCCAGACACTGGAAGAGCGCGCTGTGCTCGGAGTCGACCGGGAGCAGGCGCACGCCGTGATCGCGGGCGGCCCGCGTCATCAGCGGCGCCCGCCATCACGAGCGTTTCCTTGTTGGCGAGCGCGATGGTGCGCCCGGCGCGGATCGCGGCGAGCGTCGGCACCAGGCCCCGCGGCCCCACCAGCGCCGAGACGACGACGTCCGCGGCGCACGTCCGCCGCGAGGGCGCGCCAGGCCCTCAGGCGCCGCCGAGGAGCTCCGGCCGGGGCGCGGGCAGCTCGCGCGCCAGGCGATCGACAGCGGCGCGGTCGAGGCAGCGCCACCGCCTGCCGGCCGATGCGCGCGCACCTGCTCGGCGACCAGGGAGACGTCGGAGCCCGCGCCGCGAGGCCGCCCACCCGGAACTGGTCCGGAAAGGCGGCGATCAGCTCGAGCGTCCGGCGACCGATCGAGCCGGTCGCTCCGAGCACGGTGACGGTTTTCGCGTGGGTAGTCGCGTCTCAGCGTGTTCCGACGAAGTAGAGCCAATAATACAGGGCGGGCACGTTGAAGAGCAAGGAGTCGAGCCGGTCCAGCACGCCGCCGTGGCCCGGAATGGAACGGCCCGCGTCCTTGGCGCCCGCGCTTCTCTTGAGGAACGACTCGCTCAGGTCGCCGATCTGGCCCACGGCTGCCCAGGAGCAGGCCGATGGCGGCGGCATCCGGGACGGAGAGCTGCACCACGCGGCGCACCGGCGATCGCCGCCACGAGGACGAGGCGATCGAGCTGCGCTACGCCGCCTCGACCGTCTTGCCGGGTGACACGCGTGGCGCGAGCGGGCGCCGGCCGATCGCCGCCCGACGAAGTACGCGGCCGTCTCGCCGCACCACGTCACACCGAGGGCGAAGAGGGTCATCATCTGGCCGCCCGGCAGTGCGCGGAAGCCAGATGGCGTGCCCGAGGAGCCACGCGCAGTAGCACACACCCAGCAGGGTCAGGCGTCACGCCCGGCCCAGGCCGCTCTCCGTCGCCGCCTCGCGCCGGAGCCCGAGCGCGACGACGACGATCACCGCCAGCGAGAGCGCGAGCGGCAGCAGCACGGGCCGATCGGCAGCGAACGCGAGCACGACGAGCGCGCCGAGGGCGAAGGCCGGCCACCCGGTCGGCCTCGATCCCCGCGGCGGCGAACATGCCGTACAGCTCGAGCTGCGCGCCCATGGCGAACAGGGAGAACGACGGCCGTGAACGCCCAGCGCCGGCGCCCAGACGACGAGGGGCGATGCAGGACCGGGATCCCGACGAGGAGCGCTCAGGACCCGCTGCGCGAGCACCGGGCTCGATGACGCGGCGGCCGAGCCGCCGCCTACAGGCCCCTGAACCGGCGCGATGCGGCGCTGGTACTCGGCGACCGCGCCGTAGAGGTCCCGGGGGAGAAGTCGGGCCAGAGGGTCGGCAGGACCAACAGCTCCAGTGTACGCGACCTGCCAGAGCAGGAAGTTGGACAGGCGGTACTCGCCGCTCGTCCGGATCAGGAGATCGGGATCCGGGCACGCCGGCGGTGTCGAGCGCCGCGGCGATGCTCGCCTCGTCGATCGAGCTCAGGGGCGAGCGCGCCGCGCGGCGACACGCTCGGGCCAGGAGTTCGCACCGCGCGGACCAGCCTCACGGCGGCCGCCGTAGTTGAGCGCGATCAGGAGCGTGAGGCCCAGTGTTGCCCTCGGTCGCGCGGCATGGCGCGCTCCACGCTCCGCCTGACGCCCGTGCGTCGAGCGTAGCCCAGCTCGCCCAGGGCGCGCAGCCGGACGTTGTTGTCGAGGAGATCCGGCAGCTCTTCGTCGACGGAGCTCTCGAGAAGCCTCATGAGGAAGCCTCACCTCGGCCGCAGGCCGCGTCCAGTTCTCGGAGCGAGAACGCGTAGAGCGTCAGGTATCCGATGCCGAGGCGCCCCGCCGCGCGAACCGTCTCGCGCGCCGCGCGGACGCCTTCGCGGTGCCCGGCCACGCGCGGCAGGCCGCGGAGTCCGGCCCACCGTCCGTTCCCGTCCATGATCACTGCGACGTGCCGCGGCAGGCGGCTGCTGACGGATGGCCTCCAGCAGGCGCTGCCTCGTCGGCCGCGACGGCGCCGGCGGCCGGGCCGGTCGAGTCGGCGGTCAAAACTCCAGGATCTCCTGCTCCTTCTTCTTCTGGAGCTCGTCGACCTTCTGGGTGCACCGGTCGGTGAGCTTCTGGAGCGTCGGTCTCGCTGCCGCCGCTCGTCGTCCTCGGAGATCTTCTTGTCCTTGAGGAGCGCCTTGACCTTCTCCTTCGCCTCGCGCCGCACGTTGCCGGATCGCCACGCGCGCTTCCTCGGCAAGCTTGCCGACCGACTTCGCCAGCTGCTTCCGTCGCTCCTCGTTGAGCGGCGGGATGGTCAGGCGGGATGGCCTTTGCCGTCGTTGGCCGGCGTGAGGCCGAGGTCGGACTTCTGGATGGCCTGCTCGATCTTCTTCAGCGCGCCTCTGGTCCCAGGGCTGGATCATCAAGAGTCGCGCGCGTCGGGCACCGAGACGCTGGCGACCTGGTTGAGCGGGAGTCGGCGTGTCGTAGTAGTCGACGCGCACGTGCTCCAGGAGCAGCGCGGCGTTGGCGCGGCCCGGTCCGCACGCCGGCGAACTCCCGGCCGAGCGCCTCGAGGGCTCCCTGCATCCGGGTCTCCGGCATCCTTCCTGGACCGCTTGCGCCGTATTCATCGCCTCACCTCGGTGACGGGGCGCTGTCGCTGACGTAGGGACCCCACGCTGGGATCCCCGCAGACGACCCGCAGGAGGTTTCCGGGGGTGTTCAGGTTGAAGACGCCGATCGGCAGCTTGTTCTCCATGCACAGGGTGATCGCTGTCGTGTCCATGACCCGGAGGCCCCGGTTCAAGCGCGTCGATGTAGGTGATGTGAGGCAGCCGCACCGCGGTCGGATCGATCAGCGGATCGGCCGTGTAGATGCCGTCCACCTTCGTCGCCTTGAAGATGATCTCGGCGCCTACCTCGACGGCCCGCAGGCGGCGGCGGTGTCCGTCGTGAAGAACGGGATTGCCGGTCCCCGCGGCGAAGATGACGATCCGCGCCCTTCTCGAGGTGGCGGATCGCGCGCCGGCGGATGTACGGCTCCGGCGACCTGCCGGCATATCGATCGCGGACATGGCACCGGGTCGATCAGCCCAGCTCGCTCGAGGCGTCCCTGGAGCGCCAGCCGCGTTGATCACCGTCGCCAGCATGCCCATGTAGTCGGCGGACGCTCGGTCCATGCCGGCGGCCGAGCGCGTGGAGACCCCGGAAGATGTTCCCGCCGCCGATCACGATGGCGATCTCGACGTCGAGGTCTGTGGATCGTCCGGATCTCCTGGGCGAGCCGCCCAGGACTGTCGGGGTCGATGCCGTAGCCCTGCTCGCCGGCCAGCGCCTCGCCGGAGAGCTTCGGCAAGGATGCGCTTGAAGCGGGGCTGCGCCTCACTCACCGACCTGGAACCGCGCGGAAGCGCCGGACCGCGATCTTCTCGCCGGTCTGTGCGCTCACCTGGGCGACGAGGTCTGCCGACGCGCAGCTTGCCGCTCGCGTCGCGGATGTAGGTCTGGTCCACGAGGCACGAGTCCTCGCAGAACTTGGCGAGCTTGCCCTCGATGATCTTCTCGAGAACCTGGGCCGGCTTCTTCTGGTCGGCCATCTGCTGGCCGGTAGATCTCGCGCTCGCGCTCGATGACCGTCCGCAGGCACCTGCGTCCCGCGACACCCACTGGGGGTTGGCGGCCGCGACCTGCATCGCCAGGCCCTTGACCAGATCCTGAACTGCTCGGTGCGCGCGACGAAGTCCGTCTCGCAGTTCACCTCGATGAGGACGCCGAGCTTGGCGCCCGGCGTGGATGTAGGAGCTCGACCACCCCGTCGCGGGCCTCGCGGTGGGCGCGCTTCGACGGCCGCCGCGAGCCCTTCTTGCGCAGGAAATCGACCGCCCGCTCGAGGTCCTCCCCGAGGCTGCGCGAGCGCCTCCTTGCAGTCCATCACGCCAGCGCCGGTCTTGTCCCGGAGCTCGCGCACCTTCTCTGCCGTCGTGGCCATCGTCCCCTCGACTCCCTCCTGTCAGCTACGCCCGAATGGTCTCGGCGGACGCCCGGCACGCCGCGCGGACCCGCAGGCCGCACCGGCCGCGACCCGGCCCGCGCAGCAATCCGCCGCGGGCGCCTGCGTCAGGCGCCGTTGCGCTGCTGCGCCTCGGCGCCTCCGCGCCGTCTCCGGCGGCGCCGGCCGTCTCGGTCATCGCCTCCTGCCGTCGTCGGCTCGGCGCTCACCTTGGCCGACACGCCGCGTCCCTCCACGACCGCGTCGGCGATGCGGGACGTGATCAGCCGGATCGCCCGGATCGCGTCGTCGTTGCCCGGGATGACGTAGTCGATGCCGCTCGGGTCGCAGTTCGTGTCCACGATCGCGATGATCGGGATGCTGAGCTTGCTGCGCCTCGGCGACCGCGATGCGCTCCTTCTGCGGGTCGATGATGAACACCGCCGCCGGCAGGCCGTCCATCTGCTTGATGCCGAAGAGCGACTTCTCGAGCTTGCCGCGCTCGCGGTCGAGTCCGAGCCGCCTCCTTCTTGGTGAGCACGCCTCGAACTCGCCGCGTCATCCCGCATGTCCTCGAGGCGCTTCAGGTGATTGATCGACTTCCGGATCGTCGTGAAGTTCGTGAGCGTGCCGCCCAGCCACCGCTGGTTGACGTAGAACATGCCGCACGCGGGTGGCCTCGCTCGGCGATCGTCTCCTGCGCCTGCTTCTTCGTGCCGACGAACAGGATCGTGCCTCCGTTGGCCGCCAGGTCGCGAGCGAACGCCTGCGCGTCTCGCGGAACTTCTTGAGCGTCTTCTGCAGGTCGATGATGTAGATGCCGTTGCGCTCGCCGAAGATGTACTTCGCCATCTTCGGGTTCCAGCGCTTCGTCTGGTGGCCGAAGTGGACCCCGGCCTCGAGCAGCTCCTTCATGGTGATCTGCGCCATCGCGGGTGGTTCCTCCCGGTCGGTTCGCCTCCGCGCTCCTCGCGGCCCTCGGTCACTCGCTGGACCGCCACCGACCCCGGAGCGCGTGTGTGGTGGTTAGCTCGTACCGGTATTTATCTTAACGTAATCCGTAGTGAAGTCGCAGGTCCAGATGTGGTCCTGTGCGGACCCGAGGCCGAGGTCGACGCGTCACCGACACCTCGGGCTTGGCGAGCTCGGCCTTGACCCGGTCCCAGCGGACGCCCTCCCGGAGCCTGGCCGCCGGCCGCCACCTGCTCCTCGCCGTACCAGACGCGCGACCCGGTCCTCCTCCACCGCGATGCCCGCGGCGCCCAGCGCCGACATCACGCGGCCCCAGTTCGGGTCGCGGCCGGCCATGGCGGTCTTGAAGAGGCTTGGAGTTCGCGATGGAGCGCGCGGCCGCCTCCGGCGTCGCCTCGGGTCTTGGCCCCGCGCACGCGCACGTCGATCACCAGCGTGCGCCCCTCCGCCGTCCTTCACCAGCATGACGGCCAGGCGCTGGGTGAGGGCGTCCGAGCGCCACGCTGGAAGTGGCTGGAGCCGGCGGTCGCGCCGGGCGCAGCGCTCGGTTCTAGGCGCAGCCCGTTGGCGAGGATGATCACGGTGGTGCGCTGGTGCTGCGATCCCTCGTCGACGCTGATGCGGTTGAACGATCCGCCGTCACCGCGCGGCCGGATGGCGCCCTGCAGCCCTCGTGGCTCGACGGCCAGATCCGTGCGACGAAGCAGAACATCGTTGCCATCATGGGATGAATCATCCCCGGTCCCTTGGCGATGCCGCGCGATGGTCACCCGCCGGCCCCCGATCTCCACCCGGAGGGCCGCCTCCTTGGGGTGCGTGTCGGTGGTCATGATCCCCTCGGCGGCGGCCCGGCTTCTCCGGGACGAGGCCCTTCACGAGCTTCGGCAGCGCCGCGCGGATCTTGTCCATCGGGAGGTTGCGTCCGATCACGCCGGTCGAGGCGACCAGCACCCGCTCGTCCGGGATGCGCAGGTGCTTGGCGACGATCTCGGTCATCTCGCGCGTCACGGACCCCTGCTCTCCGGTGGCGACGTTCGAGCAGCCGCTGGACGCGACGATCGCCTGGGCGACGCCGCTCCGGATCCGCTCTCGCGTGACCTTGACGGGCGCTCCCTGACGATCCGGTTCGTCGTGAAGACGCCGGCGGCCGTCGCCGGGGTGGACGAGTGGACGAGCGCGAGGTCACGGGCGGGCGCCGGCTTGATGCCGGCGTGGAGCCCGGCGGCGAGGATCCCCGGGACCGCGGTGATGCCGCCATCGATCCACTCGTGATCGGCGCTGCACCATTCGCCTCTCCAAAAACCGGGAAGGTCGCCAGGACCTTCCCGGTCGGGTCGTCTCCGAGCGATCCGGACTACCGCTTCGAGAACTGGAAGCGCTTGCGCGCGCCCGGCTGTCCGTACTTCTTCCGCTCCTTCATTCGCGGGTCGCGCGTGAGCATCCCCGCCCGCTTGAGCTGGGGCCTGAGCTCCGTGTTGAACCTCGAGAAGCGCCCGCGCGATGCCGTGGCGCACTGCCCCCGCCTGCCCCGACAGACCCCCGCTCCTTGACGTTGACCTTCGCGTCGAGCCGGGAGGTCGTCCCCGCGTGAGCTCGAGGGGCTGCGTCACGATCGAGTCCGCAGCGTCTCGCGCGGGAAGTAGTCCTCGAACGGGCGCCGGTTGATCGGTGATCCGCCCCTGGCCGGTGCGAAGGAACACGCGCGCGACGGAGGTCCTTCGCCGTCCCGTCCCGTAGAACTGCACCACCTCCGCCATCACGACTCCTTCTTGCGTACGGGCAGCGCCTGTCGGCTGCTGCGCCTGATGCGGGTGCTCGGCGTCCGCGATACACCTTGAGCTTCTTGGCCATCGCGCGCCCGAGCTTGGTCTTCGGCAGCATGCCCTGCACCGCCCACTCGACGGCCCGCTCAGGATGCAAGCGGAGCATCGTGTCGGCCCGAGTCTCGCGTGAGCCCGCCGATGTAGCCGGAGTGGGTGCGGTAGAGCTTGCCCTGAGCTTCCGTCCCGTGAGCTCGACCTTCCGCAGCGTTGATCACCACCGACGTGGTCGCCGGTATCCACGTGCGGCGCCCAGATTGGCTTGTGCTTCCCCATGAGGAGAGTGGCGATCCGGGCGGAGAGCCGCCGAGGACCTGGCCTCGGCGTCGATCAGGTGCCAGCTTCCGCACGACCGCATCCTTCTTCGGCGGCATGACCGCTCGGCATACGACGTCCGTCTCCACGGCGCTCGAGCAAAGAGTATGAGCGAACGGCCACTACGTGGCGGACCGCTCGGACACAAATCGCAAGCGGTAACCTTATCGGAGGCGCCCCGGAGTGTCAACCCCTGATACACCTCGGCGGCCTGCTCGGAGCGCCGGCGCGCGATCGCTACTAGGCGCGGCGACGCCCGCCGCGCGCCGCCGCGGGCGGACGCGGCGCGCCCCGGCCGCCGGTCTTCCCGGGCCAGGGGCAGAGCGCCCGCACCGGACAGGTGGGGCACGCCGAGTCGGGCGTGGCACACCTGGCGGCCGTGGGCCTGGATGAGGTGGCAGAAGCGGTGTCCACTGGGGCGCGGGGCACGACCTCGCGCCAGCTGGGCCTCCACGTCGTCGGGATCGTCGGCCTTCGCGAGGCCCGAGCCGCTGCGTCACCCGGAAGACGTGCGTGTCCACCGCGATGCCCGGCACGTCGAAGGCGTTGCCCAGGACGCACGTTCGCCGTCTTGCCGCCCGACGCCGGGCAGCGCCGTCAGGGCCTCGAGCGTCCGCGGCACCTCGCCGCCGTGCCGCTCGACGAGCGCCCGCGCCATGCCGAGGACCGATCGGGTCTTGGCCCGGAAGAAGCCGGTCGAGCGGATCTCCGCTTCGAAGGTCGCCGGGTCGGCGCGGACGTAGTCCTCCGCGCGGCGGTACTTCTCGAACAGGCGACCGGTCACCTGGTTCACGCGCTCGTCCGTGCACTGGGCCGCCAGGATCGTGGCGACGAGCAAGCTCGAGCGGCGTCGTGAAGCGGAGCGCGCAGGCCGCGTCCGGGTAGGCGCGCTCGAGGTGCCGGATCAGCGACCGCGCGCGGGCGCGGCGGGCCTCGAGCGACTCCTCACGGGCGATCGCGCCCGTCACGGTGCCGGGTCCCCGGAGCAGCCGGTAGACGTGGACGCCGACGACGGTGAGATAGCTCACCGCGGCGCCGTGGAGCATGAACGCAGGCCAGCCGCGCCGAGGAACGGTACGCAGCGACGAGGATCGCACGCCGCGATCGCCAGCGCCCACGAGGACGAGCAGCGACCCCACCACGAGCGCCGACGACGGGCCCGACGTGCGCCTGGACGACGGCGACGCTCCGTCGCATTCCGTCGGTCGGCGCCGAGCCTGTCGAGGAGCACCGCCGGCAGCGTGAACATCAGGAACACCGCGGCCGACGATCCCTGGAATCACGAGGAAGAGAAAGCCGATCGCCACGATCGATCGCCCGACCAGGGATGCCGCCACCGCGACCGCGCCGAGCCGCGCGTGACCGCCGCCAGCGCGTCGCCCAGGACCGGCTCCTGCGCCGCCGAGCGCGTCGCGCGCCATCAGCGACCACCATGCCTCGAACTGAGCAGCCACAAGACGCCCATCACCAGGCCGAACACGAGCGCCCCGAGGACGAGCCCGGCGATCCCCCGGCCGCGGCTCCGGACTCCTCCCATCGCGCCGCCCATCAGCGCCCGATCACGGCCGCTCCTCCGCCGATGAAGAAGCAGGAGCAGCGAAGCCCGAGGACGCCCACCAGCGAGCGGCGGCACGATCAGGACCGGAAACCGGACCACCGCCTGGTACGCGAGCCGGAAGTGCCCGACGACGTCGTCCGCCGCCGCCCGCCATGGTCTTCCTCCGTCGCGGCTCCGCGGCCGGCGTCACGCCGCGCCCGCGGCGCGACCGAGCCTATGTGCGGGCCGCGCCGCGTCAAACGGCCCCCTTGGCGGCTCCGCTTGACTGGGGACGCGGTGGCCGACCGTCCGGCGACCGCGCACCAAAGCACCCGAGGAGGAACAGCGGCGCGCCGACGGCGGCAGCCACGCAGGAACGGCGCGAGAGGCCCAGCCAGGCAACGGGGCCGACCAGGTAGAGCGACGTCCTCCGGCTCGAATCCCCGCCAGTTCTCCTGCGCGACCATCGCTCGCCGGCCGGTCTCCTCCAGGAATACCCGGATCAGGAAGACGACGCGCGATCGATCCTGGCGGCGATCGCGCCGGCGACGGGCGCCCACGACCGGCTTCACCCCGAGCCGGAGGCCGATGCCCAGGCCCGCGAAGAGGCTCACGTACCCGAGTCCCGCCGCCACGTGGTCGTAGTAGTGCCCGAAGCGGCTCGTCAAGTCCGGCTCAGACGGGCGAACTCGCCGTCCATGTGGTCGACGAGCACTCCCACCATGAAGAGGCCGCCGCCCCAGGGCGGCCCGGCGCGGCGTCGCCCGAGGCCATCAGCCAGCGCCGCCGTCAGCGAGGCGAGGAGCCTGAGCGTGGTGAGCGCTGTTGGGAGTGAGCGGCGTGTGCCGAAGCGGACGGACGAGAACCCGCGCGAGACGGACGTCCCACGGGACTCGCCGCGGCGGCTCTCGATCGGACCTCAGGCGCGGACATCGCGGTCGCGCAGGAACTCGCCCAGGCGCTGGAGCGGCCTCGTGGATGCGGGCGAGCTGCGTCGGCGTAGGAGAAGCGGCAGGTACCCTCGCCCCCGTTCCGGAAGTCGATGCCCGGCGTCACGGCCACGTCGGGCGCCGCGCCAGGATCTCGAAGGCGAAGTCGTAGGACCGCTCGCAGAAGCGCCGGGCGTCGCGCGAACACGTAGAACGCCCCGGTGGGCTCTGGCCTGGACCGCCGAGCCCGATGGCGCCGGAGCCCCGCGACCATGGCGCGCCGGCGCTCGTCGAAGATCGCCCGGAACCGGCGCACGTCCTCCGCGGCCTCGCGGAGCGCCGCCACGCCGGCCCACTGCACGAACTCGTTCGATGGAGATGAAGAAGTTCTGGTGCAGGCGCTGGAGCGTGCGGACGAACGACTTGGGCGCGATGAGGTAGCCGAGGCGCCAGCCGGTCATCGCGTAGGCCTTGGAGAAGCCGTTGAACACGAAGGCGCGGTCCGTGAACTCGAGGACCGGTGGTCGGGCCCTTAGCAATACGTAACTGAACGAAGCGGCATCC